>ERZ825137.315-NODE-315-length-69773-cov-19.568418_pt1 | contig 69773 bp, 66 predicted proteins | sample MGYA00519873_ERZ825137 | MGnify/ENA primary metagenome ERZ825137 (study PRJEB31778, sample SAMEA3449190) | human gut metagenome | biome: human gut; feature: human-associated habitat; material: faeces | place: United Kingdom | collected 2010/2012 ...
AATCAAATTATATTTCATATCATATCGTAGGGGCGAACTGTGTTCGCCCGCTTTTAATGTCAGCAGAAATTTGGCGGTCGACCGCAGGTAGCCCCTACAGGTTGTGTGTTATTATATCGGTATGGCATTTTATTTTCAATTCCATATAAACCGTAAATTATGATAAACTAACAACAATCCGGCGGCGGGAGCAAGCCCCCGCCCTACACGATTTACTATATTCTTTTATTTGTGCTGTTCTTTTTTATTATACAACTTTCCTTGGCTCTTGAACTCCTTTGTATAATTTCTCTTTTTATTCATTTGACGCACTCTCCTTAAAATATTTTATCATATTTTCTCTCTCCGTGCTGTCCGTTTTTATTATACAACTTTCCACTTTTCATTCTTCACTATTCACTCTTATCTCGCCCGCAAGGGCGTTGCACCCGCCCTACGCCATAAATGAATATGTAATTGCACGAGAAGTTTCGCTCCCTCCCCGGGCAACATATGCGACCGCTGTTGAGCGAAGCGAAACTGAGGGAGTTAAAATAGATTTCATCAAACTGTGGGAAATCTCCCTCAGTCATTTTTCAAAAATGAAAAATGACAGCCCACTCGTACCTGGGGCGAAAGCACTATTTAGATTTGATATAAATTCGGACAGCCGTAAGCCCTGTCCGCAACTTTGTTCATTTTATCCTTATCTGCGAAAAGACCTTGCCTATAGGCTCGTTGATTACCAAATCGGCTTGGTTATCCCTCGGTGTTGCGTCACGGTTTATCACAACAAGATATTTACCTCGAAAATAATCTATAAGCCCTGCGGCAGGGTAGACCGCAAGTGATGTACCGCCGATTATCAGTGCGTCGGCGTTCCTGATTGTCTCAATCGAACCCCGAAGCGTCGCCTCGTCCAGCCCCTCCTCGTAGAGCACGACATCAGGCTTTATTATTCCGCCGCAGGAGCACCTCGGTATTCCCGACGAGTTCTTAATGTAATCAAATCCGTAAAATTTATTGCAGTTCATACAGTGGTTCCTGTAAACGCTTCCGTGAAGCTCATATACCTTTTTACTGCCTGCCTCAAAATGCAGGTTGTCGATATTTTGCGTGATTACAGCCTTGAGCTTTCCTGCCTTTTCAAGCTCTGCCAAGAACAAATGCGCCGCATTGGGCTTGGCGGTGTCGCAAAGCATCTTGTCCCTGTAAAACCGATAGAATTCCTCGGTCCTATTCATAAAAAATGTATGGCTTAAAATCGTCTCGGGCGGATAGTCGTATTTCATACGGTATAAGCCGTCCTCGCTTCTGAAATCGGGAACGCCGCTCTCTGTGGATACACCCGCTCCGCCGAAAAACACAATGTCGTTACATTCGTCGATAACAGCCTGAAGAGCCTTGATTTTATCCGTCATAATATCACTTCCGATAAAAGAGTATAAAAATATTATACTCCCGACCGCCTCTGTTTTCAATGTTCGCTTTTTCTCTCTCTTGTAGGTGTATGCTTATAAAAAACATTGAGAGAGGTAAATTATGAAAAAACAGGGAATGAAAAAGTTCAAATCGCTTGCGAAAAAATTTTGAAATTAGCGTTTTGCCCGATTGAAGAAGAACTTCTTCCTTTTAGCCTGTATATGCAGGATTATCCTAATGTAGAGTTTGTGTTTAACGGAAAATAAATTTCCGTAGGTTCGCAGCTCGTTATGCCCGAATTATATATTCTGCCACATAGAGCCGCAACAGCCGTTACTGCGGTGTTTTATAAAATAAAAACATTAGTCAACAGAGCCGCCCCTTGCAAGGGCGGCTTGATTTTGCGTGCATTTCAGTTTGTTAAACACACATCTGCGGGTTTATCTGTTCTTTTGAAAACCGCTTTTTCCTCTATAAGAGAAACAGCATAATGTACGACCATGCCGAAGCCAAACATCAGAATAATCGTATTCATATCAAATGTAATTATTTGCAACCGATACAAAATGTAGAATATTCCGTAATATCCGATATTTATAATCAACGAGTTTATCGCATTGCAGCTTGTTTTGCCTAAGCCCACAAAAATATTGTCGATTATTGCAGACCCTGTATATGCAATATAAAACGGACAGAGCCTTATGACAATCGAAAAGACCTCGCCTGCATTTTCAAGACCCTGCACACAGCGGAAAAACGGCATCCAGGCGGGAATTGTCAACGCCCATACACCAATACTTGTGGCGGCAACTGTATAATAATCGGATTTTCTAAGCGCTTTATACCCATTTTTGCAGTCAGAGCGGATAACTTCCGTAAGTGCGGTAACGGGGATTAAAAGCCAATCCCATATAAAGTTGTTCGCAATCCAATAGTTGCCCTGTTCGGTAACCGCATTTACCATTTTACAGACCATAATGGCATAAATTAAGTTGTCCAAAAGCTGCTGAAATCCCGAAAAGGCTCCTGTTTTTAACCATTTAATAAGCGTGGCTCTGTCGGATTTCAGAAAGCGGCAAGCCTTGATATATCCTTGTTTGTACAACAGTGAAACGCACGAAATGGACAGCAGAGTGTTTGTCACGATGTTGGATACTGCCACGCCGTAAACGCCGAAATTCGGTATCAGTACAAGGTCGGCAATCAATGACAGCACCATGCGGATAGCAAGAAAAATATAAACATTTTTGTCCTTGCCGATTACGACAAATACCATATTTGTAAAGCTGACGGCAATACCCGTCATAAAGGCGACCGTTTCAAGACGAAGATATACAGCGGTAACCTCCAAGTCGATTTCGCAAGGATTCATGGCACTTATGAGCGAATTGCCGTAAATTAAAACGCCCAAAGAAAAAAGCGTGTACAGCAGAAAAGCGCAAAGCCCCGTTTTGAAGACTGCGCCAGCAAATCCGTCCTTGCGTTCTTTGAAAATTCGGTTCAGAACGGAATACAGCGGAATTATCAGAAATGCCTGTAATGTTTCGTTGATTAGGTCAAACCACTCCATTTGACCTATGATGTCAAATACGCCCGTCTGTCCGCCCGAGGCGATAAGAAAGGTTTTGACCGTACGGTAAGCTGCGGGGATGAGTGCAAGTGCGCAAAGTGCAAGCCACAGCCGCCAATTAAAATTCTTTAGGTGTGTCGTTTTTAGTCTCATATTTTTCCTTTGTACAGTTTTCGCATACTGCCTTTGAATTTCGCAACACCGTATGCCCCAATGAAAAGCGTAAAGTTTCGCTTCTCGACAAAATACCGCTTGCGACGGTAAGATGTATATGGGAAAAGAAAGTGTACAAGTCTATAATAGAATATTTTTCACGGATTTTCTATCTCATATTTTGATATATATAAATTAAAAAGAAACAACATAGGAGAAAAATATACGAATAAATCATATATTACATAATCTTTTTCTGTCAACCCGTTTTTTCGCAACTTTTTGCCGCTTTATGCCAAAAAGCGCTGCGCTTCGTGATATTGCACAGTCGATATGCGAGAAAAGTGTGCACAATTCACAAAGGAGTAACAAAGTATAGCGAAAAATATATATCTATATCGAAAATCTGTGCAGTTTTGCAGGAAAAATGTGCAGTTTTGCATTTCGCTTGAAAACGCACTTCAAAAGATGTATTATTTTTACATAGACATCGCCAAGTCTATAAAAGTTATCAAAAGACCGCCAAGTCAATTGATACTTCCCAGTAAACACCCGAGGAATTCCAATAGCCCTCGGGTGTTTGCGCTTTTTATACACCGATAAACCAAAAGCACGGTAACCGTTATGCGATTACCGTGCTTTTTCATTTTTTATGAATTTATTTGTTTATTTAACAATCGTTATATCTTGCTCAACGAGTCATAGACCTTGATATTTACGGTTTCTCGCTCGCAGTTGTGGCGATAAATGCTCAGCACGAGCCCTATACCGAAATAGATACAGAGGTTGGACGAGCCGCCTGCGCTGAAGAACGGGAGCGTAATGCCGATGACGGGCAGAACCATAAGGCACATTCCGACATTGATAACCATCTGGCTTGCAATCATCGCCGCCATGCCGCAGCATATAAGGTTTGTTGACTGCTCTCTCGACTTTTTACCGACAGAGATGCAGCGTATCGCAATAAGCGTAAGCAAAAGCAATGCAACCGCACAGCCGACAAAGCCCAATTCCTCGCCGATAACAGTGAAAATCATATCGTTTTTGCTCTCGGGAATAACGCCCGACTGCGTGTACGCACCCTTGAAAAGTCCCTGACCCGCAAATCCGCCCGAAGACAGTGCGCTCATTCCGCATTTCTGCTGATAAATAATGTCGCTGTATAAATCGGGATAGATAAGCGCCAAAAATCTGTCTCTCTGAAGCTGTTTAAGCACATAAATCCACGCAAGCGGAGCAATGGCAAGCACAAACGCAAACGCTCCTGCGAAATATCCCCAATGCACACCTGCGACAAAGAGCATTACCGCCGTAATGAAAATGAACACAAGCGAAGAACCCATATCGCCTGTGAGGGCAACAAGTGCAATCGGAATTACCGCATGAACGCCGAGCTGTAAAATGCTCAAAATGTGGTTGAGTTTGTCCTTTAACTTTTCGAGATGAACGCTGAATGTGATAATAAAGCCGATTTTCAGAAGCTCCGACGGCTGAAGAGAAATCGGACCGAATTTAAGCCAGGTTCTTGCGTCGCTTCGTGCGCTCGGACCCGTGCCGAATTTGAAAAGCAGCAGCATCAGCGCAATGCAGACAACCGCAATGACGGGCCACAGTTTGGTAAACACCTGATAGTCAAGCAGGGAAATGGCTATTGCGGCAAGCAGACCTGCGGCAACCGCCAAGGTCATAATGAGCGTTTCCCTCGAGATGACCTCGCCGTCAGTGAGCGTGTACCTTGTGGCGCTCGTAACCATAATTATGCCGAACACCGAGGCGACAAAGCACAGCGACAAAAGATACAGGTCGGTTTCCTTGAGAAAGGTTGAAATTGTATCAAAAGCTTTTTTCATATTTGTCTCCGAAAAATATATTAAAAATATTATAGTATGTTATTGCTCCGATTTCAAGCAAAAACTATTTACGCCAACGCCTTTTAGTGTTACAATATAGAGCGGTGATGAAATGCAGGTTTTTAAGACAAAGAATTACGATGAGACCGTAGCCCTTGCCGAGCGTTTCGGCAAAAAGGTCAAAAATGGTACCGTAATCGCCTTTTACGGCGGACTCGGTATGGGTAAGACCGCATTTACCACGGGCATTGCAAAGGGCATGGGGCTCGATTGCGATGTCAGCAGTCCGACCTTTGCGATTGTGAATGTTTACGGTAAGAATTCGGAGCTTTGCCATTTCGATATGTACCGTGTTTCTTCGTGGGAGGACCTTTATTCGACGGGCTTTTTCGATTATATGGATATGGGAAGCGTGCTTTGCGTCGAATGGAGTGAAAACATAGAAAACGCCTTGCCCGACAATACCGTCAGGGTTATTATTGAAAAGGGCGAGGGCGACAATGACAGAATAATTACCGTTGACGGATGTGATTTTGAAATATGAAGATTTTATCGCTTGAATGTTCATCTTTGAGCGCGGGTGCGGCTTTAATCGAGGACGGTAAGCTTTTGGCCGAAAATTTCCTCAATACGGGTCTTACCCATTCGCAGACGCTTATGCCCATGGTTGAAAGCGCATTGAAATATACGAATACCGAGGTTTCGGACATAGATGTTATTTCCGTGAGCGCAGGTCCCGGTTCTTTTACGGGCGTGCGTATAGGAGTTGCGGCGGCAAAGGGGCTTGCGGACGCCTTTTCGACCGAGTGCTTTGCCGTGTCGTCACTCGAAGCGGCGGCATATCCGTTCAAGGACGAGGATGCCGTTATCTGCTCGGTTATGGACGCAAGGTGCAATCAGGTATACACCGCTTCCTTTGAGGGAGGGGAGAGGCTTTCCTCCGACGAGGCGATTTTGATTGACGAATTGCTTGAAAAGCTGAAAAAATTAAACCGCCGTGTTATCTTCACGGGGGACGGGGCGCAGATGTGCTTCGACAGGCTTTCAACCGAGCTTGAAAACGCCGCTTTGGCTGACCCGCAAAGGCGTTACCCCAAGGCTTCGAGCGTTGCGTTGCTTACTTACGAAAAAATTCTCGCAGGCGAAAAAACTGTCGGCGCAAACGAGCTTTTGCCCGTTTATTTACGGCTGCCGCAGGCGCAGAGAGAGCTTAACAATAAACTTAAAAACAAAGGAGAATAAAACTATGCTTTATTTGGGAGCGGACCACGGCGGATATGAGCTTAAAGAGTCCATAAAGAAGTATCTTGACGAAAAGGGTATCGAGTACGAGGACTGCGGTACATATTCATCGGAGTCGGTCGACTATGCGCTTATCGCAAAAAAGACCTGTGACAAAATCGTTGCGGGCGAGGGTAACAGAGGTATTCTCTGCTGCGGCACGGGAATAGGTATTTCCATGGCGGCAAACAAGGTAAACGGTATCAGAGCGGCTTGCTGTTCGGACTATTTCAGCGCAAAATACACAAGACTTCACAATGACGCAAATGTGCTTTGTATGGGCGGCAGAGTTGTCGGCGCGGGTCTTGCGCTTGAACTTGTCGATGTGTTCCTCAACACCGAGTTTGAGGGCGGCAGACATCAGAGAAGAATTGACCAGCTCAAAGATATTGAAAATGCTCAAAAATAACTTGTAATTCATTTTTCACTGTTATATAATTATGGGGAAAAAGAAAGAAATACGGAGGAATTAACAATGGCTAACATCACAATTACCAATCATCCGCTTATTCAGCATAAGCTCAGCATTTTGAGAGATAAAAACACGGGCTCCAAGGAGTTCAGAGCTCTTATTTCGGAAATCGCAACGCTTCTCTGCTACGAGGCAACAAGAGACCTTCCCCTTGAAGAGGTTGAGGTTGAAACACCCGTTGCGACCGCAAAGGCAAGAGTAATCGCAGGTAAAAAGCTTGCGTTTGTTCCGATTCTCCGTGCAGGTACGGGTATGCTTGACGGCGTGCTTTCACTTGTTCCGTCGGCTAAGGTAGGTCATATCGGTATGTACCGTGACCCCGAAACGGCTCTTCCCGTTCCTTATTACTGCAAACTCCCGTCCGATATTTCACAGCGTGAGGTTTTCGTTATCGACCCGATGCTCGCAACGGGCGGTTCGGCTATCGACGCTATAAATCAGATTAAGGCTTACAATCCGAAATCAATCAAGTTTATGTGCATCATTGCCGCTCCCGAGGGCATTGAGGCTCTTTCACTCGCTCATCCCGATGTTGAAATCTTCTGTGCGGCTTGCGACGAGTGCCTTAACGAGCACAAATACATAGTTCCCGGTCTCGGCGATGCGGGCGACAGAATTTTCGGCACAAAATAATCAAAAACGGTATAAAACGGGTCTTCCGCGGCTTTATTGCGGAAGGCTCTTTTTTTGTGCTTGCTTTTGCTTGTCGGTTAATCGACATAATATAAACAAATTGTGAAGCAAATGCGTCAGTTTTGTAAACTATGACAAAAATGGGCTTTTCTAATTGACAAATCTCACAAATTTTCTTATAATTATACACGCTGAAAAAGGGGCTTTTGCGCCCTGCTTTACAGTAAGTATGAATTTTATTCCTTAGTTCGCCGCCGGCGTATTGAATTCGGCGGTCGAATTAAGTAGAATTATATCGTTTGACGGTATTGTTTCCGTGTTTTAATTTTGCGCAAAGGGGCGTGAGAGGCATTGAGCAAGGTTAAAAACAAAATAATTGCGTCGGTGCTCGCTCTCATTTCGTTTGCGGCGCTTCTGGTTCCTGTTGTCGGCTATGCCGAGGATTTGGCAACTGCGGCGGTAAAGCCCGTTCCGGTTGAATGTTATGCAAGCATCAACAACACTTGGACCCTTATCGATACGGTTACCGTATCGGAGGACATTAAAGCCGATGTTTTCGGCGGAAGCGCAAACAGTACAAGGTATTATATAACCCCGGAGCGCCTGCAGGAAATTTACGGCGACTTCGGCTTTGACGCTTCCTCTTATGACGGAAGCCTTATTTTTGCCCACACCGACTCAAACGGACCCGATACCGTATGGGCGGACACAAACGCATATAAAAGCGAGGATATGGGAACATATCTTATACCGCTCGGCTTCAGCGACAAGGGCAGGGACAGGGAATATCTCTATTATCTTCCCAACGGAGCGGTAACTTCGGGCGGTACAACTGTTACCTCCTTTAAGACGGGCAACGGCGACGGATACAACATCAACCGCACAAACAACTTCTATTCCGTAAAAGCCGCAGACCCCAACGATTACCTTACGGACGAGCAGAAAGAAAGTCTGCCTCCAGTGACCTATGTTCCGACGGGTAAGAGCACGGAGATAACTTTGCCGTATGCGGACGGTGTGAATTACACCTCGCTTGATGCTTCAAACCTTACCGACCTTAAATATACGCAGACCGTCGATACCGAAAACAACACGGTTACGGTAAGCGTTGAAAACATAAATCAGAATGTATATATAGTAACATCAAAGCCCGACGAACCGTTAAAGGCGGTTGTTACCTGCTATGTTGCCGTGGACGGTAAATGGCAGGCGGTTGCCGATTACAAGACTTCAAACCAAAAATCGCTTTCGGGCAAGACAAGATACTATATGACCTCACAGGAGCTTGAAACCGTTTACTCAAAATACGGCTTTACCTCCGACGGCTTTAACGGCGAAAGATTTTTTGCGCATACCGACAACTACGACCCGAACAACATTTGGGCGGATGCGGTGCCCGTAAGCGATGGTGAGGTATACGACATTCCGTTGAGCCACCGTCCGCAGATTTCACTCTATTATGTTCCTGCGAACTCCGAGGGCAACAGCGCATACTTTGCCTCTTCCGCAAAAATTACCGACGCCGATATACTTATGGCAAACTCTTTCTTCAATGTGACCTTTGCCGACAATTACGGCGTTTTGCCGTCGGACAAGACTCTGCCCGAGGATATGCTTCTGTTTTCGGGAGAGACCTTGAGCGTAACCCTGCCGCTTCTTGACGGCGAAGCGGATTACAAGATTATAAATCCGCTTACAAACAAGGCTGTCTCCGCAGAAAGAACGGAAAATGCGGACGACAAGACCGTTACGATAACAATTAAGAATATAAGCTGTCCCGTAAAGATTTCCACGACAACGGGTATGCCGACGGTCGTTTACCATGCTTCGATAGCCGATAAGCTTGTCGATTTGAGCGAAACAAAGGTCGCAATGCAAAATGTCGTTGAGGACGGAAGCGTTAAGGGGCAGACCGATTATTATGAGGAATTACCCGCAGGCAACGCCGATTACACCCTGCTTGATGTCGATAACGATGCGGCAAGGGTTGTAAGAACGGGTGCGGTCTCAAAGGACAGGCATTTCATTTACACCTTTGTCGGTTGGAAAATCGGAAACTCCGACACCGTATATAATGCGGGCGACTCCGTGAGCAAATCAGTGCTCAAAAGCGCCGCAGTGGATGACGAGGTTGAAATCACTTCGGTATGGAAAGCTACAGATACCAACGGCAGACTTTCCTCGCTGAATTTCTATGTCAACCTTGACTGCGAGATTATCGACAATATGGGCAACGGCTTTGTCGAAACTCATATGGACGAGTACACCGACTCCCTCTATGCGACACGCCTGCTCAATACGGACGCCGTTCCTGTTTCAGGCAGCGGATATAATTCGCTCAACATTAAAATCATCGCTCCGCCGACGGATAAGGACACCGCTTACAGCGTCGATAAAGCCTTGCGTAATTCGTCCGTAGAGCCGCTTGACTACGGCGTTTCGGTTGAAAATTTCCCGAGCGACGAGTCAGTCCTCTCACAAATTCGTGAAAGCAACACCGTAATTTCCCTTGAGGGTCACGAAATCCCTCATGAATATATAACCCCCGAATTCTTTACCGTCCGTTGGGATAATCTTAAATACGAAAAATCCGACGGCTGGCATATCGACGGCATACTTGTCGTAAAGCAGGGTAGACTTGTCGTCACAAAGAACTTTGCGGGCGATTCAAGCGCAATAAAGCAGATAAAGGAAAACGGCTTCGACATTACCGTCAGCCACGAGTCGGACGGCACGAGCGTTACGGACTATGTTCTGTCGCTTAATTCCGCGGCGGACGAAACCGATTCTTCAAAGCTCGGCTATACCGCATACGATGCGGAAACCGACACATATATCTGGTCGATGATTGTACGACAGGGCAGGGATTACACCGTCAAAGAGGAAAACTACACCCTCGATATGACGAAGTGGAACAACACGAACAGATATACAATAATGAATGCCCCTGTACGGGCTGTGGGGTGGCAGGATTACGACCCCGAAAACGGAGTTGAGATAACCGCCGAGGCTTACCCCAACGATGTCCCCGATATGTCGTGTCAGGTTGTGGCTTTCCAGAATATGTATGTTCAGGCGGGTCTTATGACCGTCTCGAAGATTGACTCGATAACGGGAAACGGACTTAAAAATGTCGAGTTCAAAATATACAAAACGGACACTTCAAAAATAAGCCTTTACAGGAAGCCCGGGACGAGCGAGTATTCAACCGATACCAACGCCGTCAAGGAGGGCTACACCGAAAAGATAGACGACAATACGCTCATTACCGATGCAAACGGATTTTTCTATATTAAGCTCGGTATTCACGGCGAGGGCAAGCTCCAGGAGGACTATTATCTTGCCGAGACAATTCCCACGGGCTACGAGGGACCGAAGTATATAAAGGTAACCGTAACCGATATGGGTAAGGTTGAGCTTGCACAGGAGGTCCTCGACGCTTCCACACCGTCAAACGGCGAGTCGTGGCTTGAGGGCGAGGGTACGGCGATACTTACCGTTAAGAACCGCTCAAAGCTTTTGACCTCGGTCAAAGCCGTTAAGCAGTGGGAAAACACGGAAAACAAAGAGCCCGTTACCGTCGAGCTTTACCGAAACGGCGCAAAGCTCAACGACGCCGAATACACGCAGGTGTTGAGCGAGGCAAATAACTGGGAGTACGAATGGCACGGCTTGCCGCTGTTCATTGACGGCTCTCCCGCAAAATACACGCTTAAAGAGTCCAAGGTAGGCTCGACCTCATACGACCCCGACGCCGATGAGGACGGCTACCTCGAATATATGGTAACCTATGATGCGGCTCTGTACCGTGAGGGTACGCAGGGCGAATATTCCTCAAAGGTCACTTGGTACGATGAGGACGGTGTGAGCCATTATGCCGATCATGCGCTTTTGAGCGTTCACAATGTCCGCAACAAGGGAATAATCAGCTTCAGCAAGGTGGACGAGGCGGGCAATGCGCTGTCGTCCGCAAAGTTCGGACTTTATTCGGACGAGGCTTGCACGGTATTGCTTGAAGAGGTAACCTCCGACGAATACGGCTTCGTTGTCTTTTCACAGCGGACGGGCGGAACCTATTATATCAAGGAAATCGAAGCTCCGTTCAACTATGAGTTGAGCGACACCGTGTACAAAGCGGTTGTCAGGGGCGGCGTTGCAACAATTACGGTAAACGGCGGTACCGATACCGTTACGGAAATCGTAAACAAATACACGGGCGGAACGGAGAATTTCTCATTTATCAAAACGAATTTTGACAAAACACCGCTCGGTATGGCACGGTTTGCGCTTTATAAGCTTGAATGTACGGACTCTTCGCACAACCATACGGATGAGCTGTTAAAGGTCAATTCGCTCGGCGACATTACCGATACGGGACAGTCCTGTTGGACGCTTGTCGCAAAGGAAAGCTCCGTGAACAATATCGGTTATGTTTCCTTTGAGGAACTCAACGCAAAGGGAATTTACAGGCTTGTCGAATACGAAGCGCCCGACGGCTATCAGACCCCCGAGGGACAGTGGGCTCTGACCTTTGACACCACGGGCAAAACGGCAGAACCCGTAATAAGGGCAATCGGAAAGGCTCCCGCCTTTGAAAAGATTGATTCGGGAATTGCTCCGTACCGACTGTACAACTATGTTAAGGGCGACTTACCCGTTTCGGGCAATATCGGCATATACCGCTTTGTCGCAATAGGTCTTACTCTTATGGCGGCAGGCACGGCGGCAATAATTCTTCAAAAACGACCCAAAAGGCGTTATAAATAAATTTTTCATATAAAGAGAAAGGACAAACACTATGAAAAAGACAGTATCAAAAATCACAGCGGCTCTTTTGGCATTGCTTATGTTCATAAGCGTAATGTCTGTCGGCGTATTTGCGGCAAATACCGAAATCGTTGACGCAACAACAAAGGGCACAATCACAGTCAACGGCATTGAAGACAGTGCTACGGCAACGGCTTACAAGCTTATTGACGTACACTTTGATTATACGGCAATGTCTCCGTCCGACCCCGAGTACACTTGGGTTGACAATGCGGCTTTGAGAGCTTACCTCAACGAGCAGTATGCAGGTCTTGTAAATGACGACGGCAGCGTAAACGAGACCGTTCTCAACACAATCAAGAACAGCCCCTCCGAGTCAGAGAAGTTCTATGACGGACTTTCCGCTAAAATCAAGGACGGAACAATCGCTCTTGCAGAGGCTTCTCACATCACGGGCAACGGAACAATTTCGGACCTTGAAATGGGTAACTATCTTGTAGTTATCGAGGGCGGCGAAAAGGTTTACCGTGCAAGTGCGGTAAATGTTGTTCCCGTATATAATGAAGCAACCTCAAAATGGGAAATCGAAAACCCGACAATCACAGTCAAGGCTTCGGACACTAAGCTTACAAAGAAAATCGTCCTTGCAGACGGCACCGAGGCTGAAAAGGTAAACGCAAGCGTAAACGATGCGGTGAATTTCGTTCTTGACGCAGATGTTCCCACATATCCCGCAGCTTCCGCAAACACAAAGATTACGGTAAGCGATAAGCTTTCCGACGCTTTCACTCTTGACAGCGACAGCATCAAGGTTTACGGCGTTAAGAACGGTATGGAAACTCTCCTTGCAAAGGATACCGCTTACACCGTTTCCGCACAGAGACCCGACGGCAGTGCAGTAAGCTTTGCAATAAACTTCGTTTATTCGGAAATCAAGGATTATACAAGTGTAAGAGTCAAATACACGGCTTCTCTTAACGAAAGTGCCGTAATCGGCGGCGCAGGCAATGTAAACACCGCTTACCTTGACTACAACAACAATCCTTATTCTTCAACCGAAACATGGAAAGAATATGACGCAACCGCTACCGTTTATTCTTACGGCTTCAACCTTAAAAAGGTTGACTCCAAGACGGGTGATGTTCTTACAGGCGCAGAGTTCACTCTTTACTCGGACGCTGAGGGCACACAGGTAATCACTTTTGTTAAGACGGCAGACGGCAAGTACACCGTAAGCAACGGCGCGGGCGCAACGGACAACCTTGTTGCAACCGACGGCACTCTTGTCCTTTCGGGTCTTAAAGCAGGTACATATTACCTTAAAGAGACAAAGGCTCCCGAAAAGTACAATCTTCCCAAGAAGCTCAAGGCTCTTACAATCGTTGACAAGGACGGCGTTGCGGCTAACACAGACGATGTTACCTTTGCAAACGGACTTGTAACCTACAGCATTGAAAACAGTCAGGGCTTTACACTTCCCACAACGGGCGGTATGGGCACAATCCTCTTCACGGCAGGCGGTATCGTTCTTATCGCAGCAGGTGCGGCAATGGCAGTTGTCCTCAACAAGAAGTCAAAGAAGTCACACGCAGAGGACTGATTTTTATATAACCGATAATAAGGCGGAGTTCGCTCCGCCTTTTGTTTACTTTAATTATGAGTGAGAAAAAACAAAACCGAAAAAAGAATAAAACAAGTCCCGCTGTCTGTATTCTGTCGGCTTTGCTTGTAATTGCGGGGCTTTGCGTGTTTTGCTATCCCGTTGTCAGCAATATGCTTGAAGAGAGAAACCATACCGAGGCTATCAACCGATATGACGAGGATATGATGTCAAAGACTCAAGCGGAAATAAGTGCGGAAAAGCAAAAGGCAACGGAGTACAACGAAAACCTCGCAGGCGACCCCGTTCACGACCCGTTTGTACCGGGAAGCGGATATGCTTTGCCCGACAATTATACCGAGGTGCTCAACACGGGCGGCGACGGCGTAATGGGATATATTGAAATCTCGAAAATTTCCGCCAAATTACCGATTTATCACGGCACATCGGAGGAAACTCTGCAAAAGGGCGTAGGACACATTGAGTCAACCGCTTTGCCGATAGGCGGCAAGGGAAATCATCCTGTTTTAACTGGACACACGGGGCTTCCCACCGCAGAGCTTTTCACAAACCTTGTGACCTTGAGCGCAGGCGACGAGTTTTATATACATGTTCTTGACGAAACGCTTGCTTACAGGGTGTGCGAAATCAATGTTGTCGAACCCTCGGAGCTCGAAAAGCTTCAGGCGGAGGAGGGAAGAGACCTTGTAACCCTTGTTACCTGTACGCCGTACGGGGTCAATTCGCACCGCTTGCTTGTCAAGGGGGAACGAACCGAATACAACCCCGAAAAGGTCACCCGGACGGAAAGTAAGACGGGATTTTACACAAAGTACAAGTATTACATAATAGGTATCGCAATAAGCTTCCCGATTTTGATTTTAATCGGCGTACTCACTTATTTATACTCGAAAAAACGCGCACGAAAGGCGGAGAAAAATGAGCAGGGCAAAGAGGTCAAAAAAGAATAAGATATTTACGGCTTTTGCAATGCTTGTTGTGCTCTTGGGCGCCGCTCTGCTGCTTTACCCGAAAATCACGGACGCCGTGTATGAAAAGGGCGTGAATTCGGACAGGCAGGCTTTTGAGGAGAATGCAAAAAGCAACGATTATTCGGCTTTGTACGAACGCCTTAAAGCGGAAAATGACCTGCTGTATTTAAGCGAACAGGCTGATTTGAAGGACCCGTTTTCCTATTCGCAACCCGACATTGACCTGTCGCAATACGGCATAGCCGAAAACACGATAGGCTATCTCACAATCGAGAAAATGGGAATATGCCTGCCCGTGCTTTTAGGCTCAAACACCGAAAACCTCAAAAAGGGAGCAACGCACCTTACAAAGACCTCATATCCGATAGGCGGAGAGAATACCAACTGCGTTATCGCCGCACACAGAGGCTTTGCAAAGACCGATATGTTCAGAAATATCGACAGACTCAAAACGGGCGACAGGGTCTACCTTGAAAACTTCAGGGAAACGCTGGTTTACGAGGTCAGCGAAATCGAGATTATCGACCCCGACGAGATATATAAGCTCACAATCCGTGACGGCGAGGATATGCTGACGCTTGTAACCTGCCATCCGTTAAGAGGCAATACACAGCGCTATGTTGTGTTCTGTACCCGTGTCGACGTGTAAAACCGTCGAGTAATTAAAGAGAAGTTAAAAGCAAGCCCTAAAATCTCGGCTGATGTAGAGAGCAATCCTATTTTAGCCGAGATTTTGTTGACTTTATGGGTATAATAAACTATAATTATAATTGAAAATATTTCTTCGAGGTGGATTATGAGCTATATTAACCGACATATTGAACAGCGTATAACCGAGCTTTCAAAGACATGGGCTGCAATTTTGCTTACCGGTCCTCGTCAATCGGGAAAAACCACAATGCTTAAAAGACTTGCCGAAAAGGAAAATATCGGTCGTGATTATATTTCCCTCGATGATTTAACCGTTCGTGAAATGGCAAAAAATGACCCGAAAATGTTCTTGGAACTCCATAAGCCTCCGATTATTATCGATGAGGTTCAGTATGCTCCCGAACTGTTTACCTATATTAAAATTTATGTTGACACAAACCGCAACCCCGGGGATTTTTGGCTTACGGGTTCGCAGGTCTTCCGTTTGATGAACGGCGTTCAGGAGTCGCTTGCCGGCAGGGTTGCTCTTTTGCATATGTCGCCGCTTTCTCAGAGGGAAATTGAAGGCGTACCGCCGAGACCGTTCAAAACCGATTTCAATGCGCTTTTGCAAGACAGTGAAATAATGAACCCGCTAACAGTGCCCGAAATGTATAGGCGAATTTGGAACGGATGTATGCCGGGAATGCTCAGCGGAGACTATGACGATAGAAATATGTTCTATTTATCATATCTGTCAACTTACATTGAGCGTGATGTGCGTGAACTTTCGGGTGCGATAGACGCTTTGAAGTTTACAAAATTTATTACGGCGGTTGCCGCACGAGCCGCTCAACTTGTGAATTTCAAGGCAATTGCCGATGATGCGGAGATAGATCAAGTTACCGCAAAAGCATGGCTGCAAATTCTTGAAACTCTGGGAATTGTTTTTTTACTGCACCCATATTCCAATAATGTGCTGAAAAGGACCATTAAAACGCCGAAGCTGTATTTTTATGATACGGGTCTCGTTTGCTATCTTACAAAATGGTCATCGCCCGAGGTTGCGGAAAGCGGAGCTATGAGCGGAGCACTGCTCGAAAACTTTACCGTTTCCGAGATTATGAAAAGCTATCAAAACGCAGGCGAAGAACCGTATCTTAATTATTACCGTGATCGTGATGCAAGAGAGATTGATGTGATTATCGAGGGCGACGGCAAGTTATGTCCGCTTGAAATCAAGAAAACGGCAACCCCCGATAAGAGAATTACCAAAACTTTCAGACTTATCGATAAATCGCCCTTGGTGCTCGGTACCTCCGCCGTGCTCTGTATGAGCGACCGCCTCTCTGCTTTTGACAGAGAAAACCTCATTGTACCGATTTGGATGATATAAAAAGCAATTAAAATATCGGCTGATGTAGAGAGCAATCCTATTTTAGCCGAGATTTTGTTGATTTTTATTTGCGGAAATCGCATTTCCGTTTTTCGCAAAACAAATAAAAAGAATAAAAAAGCCCTTTTTTACATATCTATTACTGATATGTAAAGGAGGGCTTCAGTTTTGAATTATACAGTAGAGGACCGTGCCGCAGAGCTCGGCGAGTACATAGTAAGAAACAATGCAACCGTGAGAAGCACCGCAAAGGTGTTCGGAATAAGCAAAAGTACAGTTCATACGGATGTTTCGGAGCGTCTTAAAAAGAGCGATTATGCGCTTTATGTCAAGGTGCGTAAAGTGCTTGACGAGAACAAAGCGCAAAGACATATTAGGGGCGGACTTGCCACGAAGGAAAAATACGAGCACTTGAAATCGGAAAAAGCTGCCGAAAACCGATAAAAAACGCTGTTGACAAATCGCTTTTTATGTGTTAGTACCATTTTTTTCGGACAAATACAAGTCTGTTATTTTCTTCGGATTTATGGTATTAAATATATGAGGTGATTTTATTGAACGGTAAACTGTTCGGTCTCTATTCGCTTGAAAATGCGGTGTATTTCGGTGCAAGACAGTACATACACATAGGCGAAAGCGTGTTCTATTCGGTAAAGCCCGAATGGGCGGAAAAAGTGAAAATCTTTGACGGATTTCCCGATGGGGAAGCAGACTTTGACCGCTCTGCGGTAACGGTTTTGACTGCGTTCGGCGCGATGCGTATGCTCTCACAGGAGGGCAGGGAGGCTTTTTTCGACACGGCGGTAAAATTTCTGCCGCCCGACAGCACTGCGGTGTTTGACTGCCCTGCGTCCGTACCTTATAAATCTGTGGAACGGCTCATGAGCAGACACGGCTTTTTAATCTATGAAACGCAGCCGATAAGCGAGGAGCTTGTTGCCTATCTTGCCGTAAGAAAATGCCTGTAATTTCCTTTTTGGCATATGCCAAAAAGGAAACAAGCCGTCCAAAAACAAAAAATAACTTGTGATACCTTTTTCTATTTGGTAAAATGAAACCAAATAACCTTTACAGAGGTGTCGTATTTGAAATTCTGCGAAAGATTGAACAAGTACATAGACTCACTCGGCTGTACCGCCAAGGGACTTTCGGACAAGTCGGGCGTTTCTCCCGCAACTCTGAGCCGTTACCGCTCGGGCGAGAGAATACCCGATATGGACTCCGAGGCGTTTATCGCTCTTTGCAGGGCGATAGCGGAACTTGCGGCTGAAAAGGAAAAGCCCGAAATCACATACGAAAAGGTTTCGGAAAGCTTTATATCCTGTTCCGATTTCGTTTCGACGGACAGGGAGGAATTCCGCAAGAAATTCAATATGATAGTTACGGCGCTTGACATCAATCTTTCCAACCTTTGTCAATACACCAATTATGATGTTTCGACCGTGTTCCGCATAAGAAACGGCACCCGTCAGCCTGCTGACCCGGAGCAGTTCGCTTCGTCGATAGCGTCATATGTTTCGCATAAGCATACATCGGACAACAGCGTTGCCGTTATTTCGGAGCTTATCGGTTGCGACGGCGGTGAGATTTATGACCGCTCCGTAAGATATGCCAAAATCAAAAGCTGGCTGTTAAACGGCAACGGCAAGAATACGGATACGAGCGGAGTTTCGTCTTTCCTCAACAAGCTTGACGAATTTGACCTCAACGAGTTTATAAATGCGATACACTTTGACGATATGAAGGTTCCGTCGCTTCCGTTTCAGCTTCCGACCGCTAAAATGTACTACGGACTTAAAGAGATGATGGAAAGCGAGCTTGATTTTATGAAAGCAACGGTGCTCTCAAAGTCTAAAAAGCCCGTTACGCTTTACAGCGATATGCCTATGACCGAAATGGCGAAAGACCCCGAATTTCCAAAAAAGTGGATGGGCGGTATGGCGTTTATGCTCAAAAAGGGTCTTGTGTTGAAAAACATACACAACCTTGACCGTCCGTTTGAAGAGATGATGCTGGGGCTTGAAAGCTGGATACCCATGTATATGACGGGGCAGATAATGCCGTATTATCTCAAAACCGTTCAGAGCGGAGCGTTTCATCATTTCTTGAGAGTGTCGGGAGCGGCGGCACTCTCGGGCGAGGCTGTTTTCGGTCATCATGCCGACGGACGGTATTATCTTTCCAAAACAAGGGAGGATATAGCCTATTATCAGAAGCGTGCGGACGATTTAATCGAAAATTCAAAACCGCTTATGGATATTTACCGAAGCGACAGGGCGGACGAGCTGAATGCGTTTTTGCTCTCGGACGAAAAAAATACCGAAAAACGCAGGAATATCCTCTCGGCACCGCCAATATATACCCTGAACGGAGAATTGCTTGAAAAGATTTTTGAAAGCAATAAGATACCGCAAAAAGACCGTGACAGGATAACCGCCCATATTGCGCAGCAAAAGGAGCGGTTAAGAAGAATGTCGGCTGTATGCGCCGTTGAGGACGAAATTCCGATAGTTTCAAGGGAGGAATTTGAAGAACATCCCGTGTTTTTACAGCTTTCGGAAATGTTCTTTGATAAGAATATAAAATATACCTATGAGCAGTACGAGCGGCATATTGAACTGACCCGTGACAGGGCGGAAAATAATGCCAACTACACCGCAAGTTTTACCCGTGCGAATGCTTTCCGCAACTTGCAGATAAATATGCGTGAGGGTAAATGGGCAATGATTTCCAAGGGCAACGCACCGTCGATACACTTCGTGATACATCATCCCAAACTTCGCAATGCAATCGAAAACTTTGTTCCGCCAATAGTTGAGGAGAATAGATAATAGCAGTAAAAAGCGCTAATCGGTTTGACCGATCAGCGCTTTTGTCTGTTTTATATTATATCCGGGATTAATACATTCCGCCGCCCTGTGCCATTGCAGCAGCCGCCGCAGCGTCAGCCTGCGGGTCGGGAATATCGGTTACGAGAGACTCGGTTGTAAGAACCATAGCCGCAACCGAAGCTGCGTTCTGGAGTGCCGAGCGTGTAACCTTAGCGGGGTCAAGGATACCTGCCTTGAACATATCAACATACTCTTCGTTGCCGAAATCGAAGCCGTAGCCGTTCTTTTTCTTGTTTACGATTTCGTTTACGATTACCGAGCCTTCAAGACCTGCGTTGCGTGCAATCTGTCTTACGGGCTCTTCAATAGCCTTGAGTACGATGTTTACGCCTGTCTTGAGGTCTGCGTCCTCTGTGTCAAGAAGCTTTGCAACCTCGGGGATAGCGTTCAAAAGTGCAACGCCGCCACCTGCTACGCAACCCTCTTCAACAGCCGCCTTTGTAGCTGCAAGAGCGTCCTCGATACGGAGCTTCTTTTCTTTCATTTCTGTTTCGGTAGCCGCACCTACACGGATAACAGCTACGCCGCCTGCAAGCTTTGCAAGTCTTTCCTGAAGCTTTTCACGGTCAAATTCCGAAGTGGTAGCTTCAATCTGGCTTCTGATCTGAGAAACTCTGCCCTTGATGTCGTCTTTCTTGCCTGCACCGTCAACGATAGTGGTGTTCTCTTTTGTAATCTTAACCTGCTTAGCTCTGCCGAGCATGGGGATGTCTGCGTCCTTGAGTTCAAGACCGAGGTCGGAAGTGATTACCTGACCGCCTGTAAGGATTGCAATATCCTGAAGCATTTCTTTTCTTCTGTCGCCGAAGCCGGGAGCCTTTACGCATACGCAGGTGAATGTGCCTCTCAACTTGTTGACAAGGATTGTCGAAAGAGCCTCGCCCTCAACATCCTCTGCGATGATAACGAGCTTCTGTCCTGCCTGAACAATCTTTTCAAGCAAGGGGAGAACCTCCTGAATTGAAGAAATTTTCTTATCTGTGATAAGGATGTAAGCGTCGTCGATAACAGCTTCCATCTTGTCGGTGTCGGTTACCATATAGGGAGAAATGTAACCTCTGTCGAACTGCATACCTTCAACGACATCCGAATATGTCTCCGATGTCTTTGACTCTTCAATGGTGATTACGCCGTCTGCGGTAACCTTTTCCATAGCGTCTGCAATAAGCTTTCCGACAAATTCGTCGGCTGCGGAAATTGTAGCGATTCTTGCGATGTCGCTTGAAGATTTAACGGGCTGTGCGTTCTCCTTGATAGCCTTGACAGCGGCGTCAACAGCCATCTGCATACCTTTCTTGACTACCATCGGGTTTGCGCCTGCCGCAACATTCTTCATACCCTCACGGACAAGAGCCTGTGCAAGCAAGGTAGCTGTTGTTGTGCCGTCGCCCGCAACATCGTTTGTCTTTGTGGCAACTTCTTTAACGAGCTGAGCACCCATATTTTCAAATGCGTCCTCAAGCTCAACCTCTTTAGCGATTGTAACGCCGTCGTTTGTGATAAGCGGAGCGCCGTATTTTCTGTCAAGGACAACATTTCTGCCCTTGGGTCCCAATGTGATTTTAACGGTATTGCTCAACTTGTCGATACCGGCCTGTAATGCTTTGCGAGCTTCCTCGCCGTAAATAATCTGTTTAGCCATAATTCATTACCTCCGAAAAATTATTCAACAACTGCAAGGATGTCAGCCTGACGGACGATAACATATTCTGTGTCGTCGATTTTGACTTCCGTGCCGGAATATTTGCTTGTGATAACCTTGTCGCCGACCTTGACATACATCTTGATGTCCTTGCCGTCAACTACGCCGCCGGGGCCTACTGCAACGACCTCTGCAACCTGAGGCTTTTCCTGTGCCGAAGCGGCAAGAATAATACCGCTCTTTGTGGTTTCTTCGAGTTCAACTGACTTGAGAACAACTCTGTCAGCAAGTGGTTTGATTGTCATATAAGATTCCTCCCAAAAGAATTAAATACATTCGTTAGCACTCTTTACTCCCGAGTGCTAATATATATTTTAGCCGATTACGGAAAAAAATCAAGTACTTTTCCAAAAATTCATAAATTTGTAATAAATAAGCAAAAACCGGCATTGTGTCGTAAAGCACCGATACTTTTATTGTTATTGTATTTTGGGCAAAAATATGATAATATATATCGGTAATTAAATTTCGGAGTTGATGCGTTTGATTCCACAGTTTCTGAAAGACAGAAATTTCCCCGTTACATATAAGATACTTGCGGTGTCGCTGTTCTTAGGTTCGCTTTTGCCCGAGTATCTTACCGTAATAATACCTTTCGTTATTTTTATATCCTGTATAATAAGAAAGAAGCCGCAGCGGCTGAGTGTCGGTGCCGACAAGTTTCTTATCGTGATGTCGGTTTACGCCGTGTATCTTGCCGTCACCGCTTTTTGGGCAAAAATTCCCAAGGTTTCCGCGGCGATGGGTATTATATGGATATGCGCCGCCATTTGCGCAATGACAGTCATTTCGCTTTGCGACACAAGGGAAAAGATAGAGAACATTATGCTCTGCCTTGTCGGTTCTGCGGCGGCAAACTCCGTAATAGGCATTGTTCAGATGTGCTTTATGGCTGTCGGCCGTTCGGATTTGTTCCCGAACCCGCTGTATCAAAAGGCTGACGAGTTTGTTTACGGACTTATAAACTATGAATATTTTGTCGAAGAGGTTCGCGACAGGGTAGCGGCTTGTTTTGAAAATCCGCTTATTTTCGCAACTTTCCTTGTAATGGTGTTCCCGATAGCGGCTTACTGCTGCTTTTACACCGCAACCAAGAAAAGGCGGGTATTTTCAATCGTCTGCTCGCTGCTCATCTTCTTCGGAATACTCTTCACATTTTTAAGGGGTGCGGCGGTCGCAATCATAGTTTCGTTTATGGTGCTTTCATTCGCAGGCAAAAAGCCCGCAAAATTTATGTCGGGCGTTGCGGCGGCGTCCTCGCTGATAATACTCATAACGATTTTCGAGCGCAGGGGCGTTTCGGCTTCGCAGGACCTTTCCACCAATTACAGAATAGGGCTCTGGGGCTGTACCTTCGGGCTTATAAAGGATAATTTCCTTTTGGGCGTCGGCGCAGGCTACAACAATGTCACGGGTTATCTGTTTGAAAACGGACTTGAATTTTCGCATTCTCACAACCTGTTTATCGAGGTGTTTGCCGAGGGCGGCATTATAGGTCTCTGCCTGTTTGCGGTTATGCTTTTGATAATCGCCTATGACTTTATAAAGCTTTGCCGTATGAGCGGCTGGCACAGAAGCTACGGTATAGCGTTCCTTTCGTCGTTTTCGGGCTTTGCGGTTATGTCGATGTTCGACAACACGCTTTGCACGCCCAAACAGATACTTTGCTTTGCCGTGCTTGCAGGCTGTATGCAGGCGGTTATACGCATAAAGACAAAAAATACCGGGGAGAGTAATCAATGAAAGAACAACTGAAATTTATCAAAAGCAAATTGGGCTACGGCGTCGGTGCGATAGGTCTTGATTTGAGCTACGGTATGTTCTATACATACCTTTCGTACTACCTGTCGAGCGTGCTCAATATTCCCGAGGCGTTTTTGCTTATCTTAACGCCGATAGCGAGAATATGGGACGGCATCAACGACCCGATGATGGGTACGATAGTTGACAACACCAAGACCAAATTCGGCAAATACCGTCCGTGGATATTGATAGGCGCAGTGTCAAACGCAATCGTCCTTTCCTTGCTTTTCACTTCGTTCGGAATGAGCGGAATGAGGCTTTACATATACATTGCGGTAATGTATATCCTCTGGGGTATGACCAACACAATGGCTGACATTCCCTATTGGTCAATGGTTCCGTCGTTTACGAGCGAGGAAAAGGAGAGAAACCTTGTTGCAACCGTGGCAAGAACCTTTTCGGGTCTCGGTCAGGGCATAATTTCAATTTTGACTCCCATCATCTGCCCGTTGCTTGCAAGCGACCTTGAGCAGAAAACCGACAAGGGATATTCCGCTTCGGGCTTCTCAAAGTGGGCTATGATATGCGGTGCGGCGCTTGTGTTCTTCTCGCTTGTCTGCGTGCTTACCACAAAGGAAACAAATGTAGTATATAACAAAAAGCAGAAGTTCAGCTTTAAGCAGATTTTTAATGTTATCAAGTCAAACGACCAGCTTATCGTGTTTATGGTCTTTGCAATGCTTTCAAACGCAGGTTGGTATCTTACCTCGTCCACTGCGGCTTATTACTTCTCCGACGCTCTCGGCGACCCGACAAAGCAGTCGCTGTTCGGCACGATAGGAGCTGTGGGTTCAATTCTCGGTCTGCTTGTCGTTCCCGTGCTTTCGCAGAAGTTCTCAAAACGCACGACATATACGATTTCCCTTGTATTTTCAATATTCGGCTACACGCTTATGCTGATTTTCGGCGCTTTCGTAAAGATACCGATTGTCCTCGATATTTGCTACATAATTGCGTCCGTCGGCATTTCCTCAATGTTCGTTTCGCAGACCATTTTCCTTGCCGATATAGTCGATTACGGCGAATATAAGAACGGCGTGAGAAACGAGAGTATCACTTTCTCGATGAAGGGCTTTTTGCAGAAAATGGCTTATACGATACAGACTATCGTCCTTTTCGGTACGCTTTGGGCAATGAACTACAACGCCCAGAACGAAGCGGGACACTTTACGGACGGCACAAAGACGGGAATAGGTATCCTCGCTTTCGGTGCGCCGATAGTGTTCCTCACGGCTTCGCTGATAGTGTTCAGAAAGAAGTTCAAAATCTACGGCGAGCTTGCCGACAAGGTACATGAATATATAATCGAAAAAAGAAAAGCGGAAAAGGAAAATTAAGATATAGGCTTATAACAAATTGTGCACAAACAACGGCTCCCTTGTAAAGGGAACCGTTGTTTTTCAATTTGTGCGTTCAGCCTCTCTTGTGTAAAGGGAGGTGCCGAACGAATGTGAGGCGGAGGGATTGTAAAAATGTTTTTATATGATTTTGTAACAATCCCTCAGTCGTCATAAATGACGACAGCTCCCTTTACACAAGGGAGCCTGTGTTTGTGCTGAATTTTCAATTTGTTATAAGCCGAAAGTTATTATACAACTTTCCATTTTTCATTCTTCACTATTCACTCTTATCTCGCCCGCAAGGGCGCTGCCCCCGCCCTACCGAGACGGCGACGCACGACCCATAGGGGCGACCTGCGGTCGCACGCCAAATTCAAAGCAAATTAAAAGCGGGCGAACACAGTTCGCCCCTATGACATACGATATATTTTTCGAATTGTGCTATCCGTTTTTATTATACAACTTTCAATTTTTTCATACTTCACTTTTCACTCTTATCTTGCTCGTAAACGAATCACCCCGTCAATCGGTGTAAACCGGTCAATGGGGTGTGTTCATATAAGCTATAATTTACTTGTTTATAATATTGTTGAGCGCTGTCATATACTTTGAATTTGACGGTGCCATAAGGTAGTTTATAAACAAAATCTCATTTATGCCGTTGTTGTTTACAAACTCCGTAAGGTTCATATCCTTAACGCCGTCCTGCCTCGGGTCGAGGACAAATACCTCATTGTAGTTTTCAAGCAGAAACGGCACCATTGCATTGCCGTAGGACTCCTTGATAACAAGTATCTTTTTGCCGTTTTGGTTTGATGTGACAATCCTTTCAAGCGGTTTGTCGCCCTGGATAAAGCACATATACTTGCTTGACTGGTCGGTTATATTTGTGGAAATGATGCGCAGCGGCTTGCCGTCGGACATATCGGGAGTTGAATAAAACTCGCCCGAAGCTTCGACTATCGGCATAAAATACTCAACATAGTCGGGATTGTTTTTTAGGTTCTCGCTGTTGGTGTAGCGGTACATTGTGCCGACAAAATTGTCAAGCCTGCCGCTTTGGTAAGCCGAGAGGGGAGCGTGGGAAAGTCCGTTTTTCTCGCAGAAAGCCGAGTATGCGTAATATGCGCCCCGAGCGGTCCAATGATGGTCGGTTCTGAAATAAATATAGTCGTCCGTGTGCTGTAAAAGAGCCGAATATGCGTCAATGGAAATTACATTCGACGCAAGCTGAGAGTAGGCGATGTTTATTCCGTCGGGTGCGGAATGGCTGCCCGTTCTGTATTCCTGCGGACCGTAAAACGCAATTCTTGTAGGCACAAGCATACAGTAAACCTGCTTGTCGGGAACCTTTGCGGCAAAGGTGTTGACGGTCGCCGCATATTCGCTGAGCCTTGTCCTCGAAATGGAGTACATTTCCATTGCCGAGTCGGGGAAAACTATGATTGAATTTGTAATCTGATATTCGCCCGTTTGTGAAAACGCAGTTGTTTCAACGGGCTTCGGAGCCTGGGTCGAAGTTTCCGTTTGAGATTGCTCCTCGGTTGTCGTCTCCGCCTGCGTTGTGATTTCCGCCGTTGTTTCGACGGGCTTCGGTGCAGGCTCGTTGGGAGCTTTTACAACCGCAAAAACTATAATTACCGCCGCTATGAGCATTTCAATGCTTCCGACGATTTTTCTTGAATTTGTAAGCTTCATTTATACTTCCTCAAAAGTGCGTTAAACTTTTTCGCCTGTTTCGGCATTTATTATGTTTTTGAAAACGCCGATGTGCGTGCTTGAAATATACTTGTCCGTATGAAGGCTTCCGAAAAACCACCGCTTGAATTCGCACGAATCCGAAAGCTCTTCAAAATATGCGTTGAGGGCGCTGACTCTCAATGTGTCGTAGTCCTTCAACTGCAAAAAGCCCTTTATTCTTGTCGGCGGCTCGTGAGTTATGACCATATCCACCTTGTAGTTGTGCTTTTCAAGGTTTTTAACACCCTCCAAAAGCTCCTCCTGCGTGGGGATTTCGTCCTTTGACCAGCCGTTTTCATCCGTTCTGATGTCAATATCGGGGCTTTCGCCTCCGCCCATTGTGAACACGGTCTTGCCGTCTATTTCAAACACCTGACCTCTTAAAAGATGATAGAGGTTACCGTATATTTTATGTACCTTACCGCCGTTCCATTCGCTGACTTCATAGCTGTTGAGCAGCTTGAAATTTTCGTGTGTGCCGTCGATAAAGCAGATGTTGTATTTCCTTTTGCCGAGCTGACGGATAATTTTCTGTTCCTTTTTGCTGTTATCCCACAAAAATCCGAAATCTCCGCAAATGATAAGCGTATCTCCCGCTTTAAGCGCGCGAAGCTTTGAAAGTGAAAGGCGTTCGGCGTCCGCGTGAGTGTCGCCCGTAACATAAATCAATGTGTTCACATCCTCAAAAATAAATTGCTATTTATATATATATTTGATATAATGACTTTGTACTATAATACACTGTTTTTTAATTGTTTTCAAGGGGTGTTTTTGTTGAAAAAAGTCTTATCCTTTATTTTATGCGTTATACTTGTTTTTTCCTCCGCTCTGTGCGTGCCGGCTTCCGCCTCGTACAATTCGGAGCTTGATACCGTTGCCGATGTCGTGCTGCTGTTCAGCCTTGACGACGGCACTGTGATTTTTGACAAGAACGCCGATAAGGTAACCGCTCCCGCGTCGCTTACAAAAATAACCACCGCAATTTTGACCCTTGAAAACTGTGCGGATATTGACACCGTCGTTACCGTTCCGCAAAAGGCAATTACGCTACTCAACGGAACGGGGTCTTCCATGGCGGGTCTTAAAGCGGGCGAGCAGGTAACGGTAAGGCAGCTTCTTTACTGTATGCTTGTTAAATCCGCAAACGAGGCGGCAAACACCCTTGCGGACTATATCGGCGGCGGAGATATTGACAAGTTTGTCGGTATGATGAACGAATTTGTTACCAACCTCGGCTGCCAAAACACGCATTTTGACAACCCTCACGGGCTTGACTCGGACGGGCAGTACACAACTGCGAACGATTTGGCGCTTATCGTAAAGCATGCGCTGACAATCCCCGTTTTCCTTGAAATATGCGACACTTACAGCTATAAAATGCCTGCAACCAACCTTTCGGGCGAGCGCAATTTCACATCTACAAACTGGATGATAAACCCGAATTTCAAGACCTATTATTACGAATATGTACAGGGAATAAAGACCGGTACCACAAGCAAGGCGGGACATTGTGTAATTTCAAAGGCGAGCAAGGACGGCTATAACTATGTCTGCATTGTCATGGGTGCGCCCGCACAGGATGTAAACGGCGACGGCAACGACGAAAACTGCGCTTTCCTCGAATCGAAAAAAATGTATAAATGGGTGTTTGACAATATCCGACTTCAGAAAATTGCCGACACCACCAAGATAGTTACCGTAATCGATGTCAAACTCTCTTTCAGCACCGACCATGTAAGGCTCGTTCCCGCAAACGATGTTACGGCGCTCGTACCCGTCGGAACCGACGGCAAAAGCGTGCTTATAGAGCCTATTCCCGAGCAGACCCCGACCGTGGTCAACGCACCCGTCAAAAAGGGCGATGTCATAGGCAAGGCGAGGGTAATGTATGCCCAGACCGAGATTGCTACCGTTGACCTTGTGGCTGCGGAGGATGTAAATGTCAATGTCCTTTTGTGGGTCGCAAATGTGTTTAAGAATGTCTTCACTTCGCCGTTTTTCATAATATTTGCGGTGCTTGCGGTAATCGTGCTTATCGTTTATCTCGTATCGCTTTACAAGAACAGAAACAGGCGCAGAAAGTCCCGCAAAAAGCCCAAGGTATATTTGAGCACTTCGTCCTCAAAACGCCGCAGACCGCCTCAAAATAACCGAAGAAGATAAAATTAAACTCCGCAGTAATCGAAATGAAAACTGCGGAGCTTTTTATTGCCTTAAACGGGCTTTCCGTTTATCATAACCGAGGCAATGTTTACATTGTCGTCAAACAGGAGTATATCTGCGTCATACCCCTTTGCGATTTTTCCCTTGTATGAGCCAACGCCTATAACCCTTGCGGGCGTTACCGTCATCATTTTAACAGCCTCGTAAAGCGGAACGCCGACTGTCCTGTACATATTTCTTACAAGCCTTGCTCCGTTTGCGGTGCTTCCTGCAAGGCAGGAGCGGTCGGCAAGCTTCATAACCTCGTCCTCATAGACAACCTTTACGCCGTTTTTCTGCGTGAACTCCTCGCCCTCGTTCATATCAAACGCCGAAAATTCAAGCCCGTCCGTTATGAGATACATTTTATCGGAACCCTTGGCTTTGTAAATAAGCCTTAAAACGCCAACGGGAAGATGAACCAAATCTGCGATAGCCTGGACGGAAAATCTGTCCTCCGAAAGGGCGGCTTCGACTGTTCCGGCTCTTCTGAAAACGCCCTCCTTGTAGCAGGAGGTGCAGGCGTTGTAAATGTGCGTAATATCCGAAAATCCGTGGCTTAACGCCTCGTATGCCGTGTCGTAATTTCCCGAGGAATGTGCAATGCTTGCGACAATTCCCCGCTTTTCAAGCTCTTCTCCGAGCGCATATGCTCCGTCAAGCTCGGGTGCGACGCCCATCATTTTAACCGTGTCGCCGTATTTGTCCAAAAAGTCCGAGTAATCGGTTTCACTCGGTACAAAAAGGTTGTCCGTGCTCTGCGCTCCGCACATTTTGACCGACAAAAACGGACCTTCGAGGTGCGAGCCTAAAATATTTCTGTTTTCGCTCATTGCGAGACGGGTATTCTCGCAAACGCCGCTTAACTGCGAGAGGGGAGCCGCCAAAGCGGTTGGCAAAATCGAGGTCGTGCCGTATTTTGCGTGCGCCTTTGCCATATTGAGTATGTCGTCCTTTGTGCCCATAGCGGAAAATCCGCCGCCGCCGTGAACATGCAGGTCGATAAAGCCTGCCGAGAGATACTTGCCCTCGCCGTCAATGATTTCGGCGTCGGGACAGTTGATATTCTCGCCTACCTCAACGATTTTTTCGCCGCTTGTGAGCACTTCAAGCTCTTTTATTTCGTTTTCGAGTATTACTCTGACATTTTTATAAAGATACATAAGCTTCTCCAATATTAAAGGTTAGCGGTATAGCAAAGTACCGTGTTTGTTTTTTCGTCCACATCCACAATTCCGTATTCGCCTTTGAACACAGCGCCGGGGCACATAAGGTATACGCCCGACATATATTCAACCAGCGGAGTGTGGGTGTGACCGTAAAGAATTATGTCCGCACCGTTGTTCATAGCCTCTCTTTGGAGCAAATCCGTGGAATACTTAACGCCCTTTGTGTGACCGTGCAGGGCGTATATTTTTTTGCCCGAAAGAAAGCATATCTCCTCCGTCGGGAGCGAGGAGCCGAAGTCGTTGTTGCCCTTGACGGCAATCAGCGGCTTTGTTCCGATTATATCAAGATTTTGCGGCAGGAACACATCACGCTCGCCGTCGCCCAGAAAAATGAACATATCGGCGTTTCGGTGCTTTGATAAAATCATATTCACGCTTGCGCTGTCCCCGTGAGAATCGGAAAAAACAACTGCTCTCATTCATATTCTCCTTTGTCCGAACATAAATTTATTATATCAAATCTCGGAGGCGATTGCAATGCAAAACGATAAAGGCTTAGGCAGGTTTATAGAGGATTTCAAAAAGAACAAGGCTAAAAAAGATTTGGGCGATTACCTTATGAAAAGCCTTAACGAGGAGCAGGCAAACAAACTGAATACCGTTCTCAACGACGAAAAAGCTCTCAACGACCTGCTCTCGAGTGAGAAAGCACAGAACATCATTAAAGAATTGACCGGAGACGACAATGGATAATATTAACGATTTATTGAATTCTATAAGTCCGCAGGATATGGAAAAGCTCAAAAGCGTGGCTTCTTCGCTTATGAGCAATAAATCCGCACAGCAGCAGGAACCGTCCGCATCACAGAACACGGACGGGATGTCGGCACTTTTCGGCAGCGATACCACGGATATGCTTATGAAGGTTGCAACGCAGATGAACAGGGAAAACGACAAGACCGCATTCATCAAGGCGCTTCAGCCGCTGTTAAGCGAAGAACGCCGTGTCAAAGCCGACGAGGCAATGAAATTCCTGCGCCTTATGGACACTCTTCCTTTGCTGAAAGGACTGTTTTGATGAAAGAGTATAATTTTGACGAGATGCAGGAAATGCAGGCAAAGGCGCTTGAACGGGTGCGGGATATGCAGGCGAGGGCGCAGACGGTGGCTCGGGAGGCGGACCGTGAGCTCTCCGACAATTCGGAAACGGAGCGTCGGAAAACGCAGACCGAGAACGCCTATAAAGAGAATTTCTATAACGCCGTCAAGTCAACACCCAACAAGAACAGGATTTCTATGCCCGTCGAGCTGCCGCAGAGTAAGCCTTATGAGTCGTTCAAGGAATATTTTGAGCCGATAAACAAAAAGGCAAAGCAGGAAAACGAAAAAACGGTCAAGGCGGATTTGCTCGACACGGTTTTCAGAGAGCCCGACAAGGCGCTTCTGCTCGCCCTGCTTTTGCTGTTGCAGGCGGACGGCGCAGACGAGGAATTGCTTATGTCGTTGCTGTATATTATGCTGTGATTGCTGCATAAGCTTATATTAGTATTTATATCCCACAGTGTAGGGCGGGGGCAGTGCCCTTGCGGGCGAGTGAATAATGAAGAATGAAAAATGAAGAATGAAGAATTATGGGTGCTTCGCACGGCGTCGTCGTTTGCTCCGTATCGTTCGCAACAGCCTTTGGCTGTTTCTCACTCACTGTGCAACTCCTCCTTTTCCGCAAAAATCACGCTCGGCTCGCCTGCTCGGTTGTAAACGCCCTCACGACGGCTCACTGTCGCTACCGACTTTTGCGGATTTACGGCGGGAGCAAATTCCCGCCGCCTAATTGTATAACAAAAAAGCCGAGAGAAAATCTCTCGGCTTAAATATTAACCTTTTATCAGTTACCGAAGGTCAAAAGCAGGAAGCCTGCCGCAACGGCAGAACCGATAACGCCTGCAACATTCGGACCCATAGCGTGCATGAGAAGGAAGTTCGAGGGGTTGTACTTTCTTCCCTCAACCTGCGAAACACGGGCAGCCATAGGAACTGCCGAAACGCCTGCCGAACCGATAAGGGGGTTTACCTTGCCCTTTGTAATAACATTCATAAGCTTGCCGAAAAGGACGCCGCCCGCAGTTGAGAAAGCGAAAGCGATAAGCCCGATTGCAATGACAAGAATTGTCTTGACATCAAGGAAGGTCTTACCCTCAGCCGTAGCGCCGACCGTAACGCCGAGCATAATCGTAACGATATTGCAAAGTGCGTTCTGTGCGGTGTCGGAAAGTCTGTCCGTAACGCCCGACTCCTTGAAGAGGTTACCGAGCATAAGCATACCGATAAGCGGAGCTGTTGACGGAATGATAAGAACGCAGAGAACAGTAACAACTATCGGGAAGATAATCTTTTCTGCCTTGCTGACAGTTCTCAACTGATCCATCTTGATTTCACGCTCTTTCTTTGTGGTAAGGAGCTTCATAATCGGGGGCTGGATAAGCGGAATAAGCGCCATGTACGAATAAGCCGCAACAGCGATAGGTCCCAAAAGGTGGGGTGCAAGCTTACCCGTAAGGTAAATTGCGGTAGGACCGTCTGCGCCGCCGATGATAGCGATTGAAGCAGCTTCCTGAGCGGTAAAGCCCTCAAATCCGGGGATTGCCCTTGTAGCGATAGCTATAAGGAAAGCAACATAAATACCGAGCTGAGCAGCAGCGCCCAAAAGGAGGCTGGAGGGGTTTGCAAGGAGCGGACCGAAGTCTGTCATTGCACCGACGCCCATAAAGATAAGGCAGGGGAAGATACTCGACTTAACGCCGCAGTAAATAAGCCTTAGAACGCCCGAGTCGTACCAGTGGGCGCTTGCGTCAAGCACTTCGCCGCCCGGGGTGGCAATAGCCAACGGGTCGTACATAATGTCGGGATAAACATTTACAAGCAGCATACCGAATGCGATGGGAAGAAGGAGCAACGGCTCAAACTTCTTGACGATAGCGAGGTACAAGAGAACGAACGCTACCGCAATCATGACCCAGTTCTGCCAAGAAAGCGCCGTAAAACCCGAGGTTTGAAAAATTTCAACAATGGAAGTAATAATCGACATTTTCTGCTCCCCCTTAACCGATGAAAGCAAGAATCTGGTCGGTGTCAACCGTGTTGCCCGAAGCAACAACTACCTGTGAGACGGTGCCGTCTACGGGAGCAACGATTTCGTTTTCCATTTTCATAGCTTCGAGGATAAAGAGAACATCGCCCTCTTTTACGCTCTGACCTGCCGCAGCGTTTACCTTGAGGATTGTGCCGGGCATGGGGGATTTAACGGGTGTGCCTGTACCCGAAACGGGTGCTGCCGCAACAGGAGCGGCAGGTGCGGCGGGAGCTGCGGGTGCAGCAACGGGAGCCGCGGGAGCTGCTGTGGGAGCAATGTTTGTAACGATTGCTTCGCTGAGCTCTGTAACATCAACTTCGTAATCTGTTCCGTTTAATGTAACAACGTATTTCATAACTTTTTCTCCCTTATTCTTCTATCTTTTTAATTGAATTGAACTGCAATCTGTTAAGAGGAATACCGCTTTCGTTTGAAACGATTGCCATAATGACCGCCGCAGTCTTGTCGTCAACATTGACAAGGTCAAGCTTGCCTGCAGACTGTGTAGCCGGTAAAGCAGAACCGCTTGCAACAGGTGCCGCAACCGCTGCGGGAGCATCGTCGGACTTTTTGTTTTTCTTTGCCGCCCCTTCAACCGCACGGACAGCCTTTGAGAGCAAAAGCACGAGCACGGCGAGAATCGCAAGTATTATCATAACTACGATTATTCCCGTGATTGATGTGCTTACAGCGTCGCCGTATGAGATGAAGCCGTCGGCATATTTGAGTAAATACATATCAGCCCCTCCTTAATCTTCAATTTTCTTGATTGAATAGGTGAAGGTGTTTTTCTTCTTTTCTTCACGCTTATCGAAAAACGCCTCTGCCTGTGTCGGGAATGCGATATACGAGAGGACATCTTCGTCGCACTTCGCCTTGTCGCCGATTTCAGCCTTAGCCTTTTCAAATGCAGGTTCAAGAGTGTCTGCAAAACGGCAGGTGATGGGCTTGTCGTCGCCGAGAACCTTCTTCTGAAGCTCGGGATTTATTTCGCCGGGAGCCTTACCGTATTCGCCTCTGATGTATGCCTTGATTTCCTTTGAAATGTTCTTGTATCTTTCGCCTACAAGGACATTTGTAACCGCCTGGTTGCCCACCATCTGTGAAAGCGGAGTAACAAGGGGAGGATAACCCATATCCTCACGGACTCTCGGGATTTCAAGCAAAGCCTCGTCCATTCTGTCAAGAGCGTGCATATCCTCAAGGTTAGCCATCATATTTGAAAGCATACCGCCGGGAACCTTGTAGGTAAGTGCGTCTGTGTCCGTAACAAGAGCCTTGGGCTTGAGGAGTCCCGACTTGAGATATTCGTCTCTTATGGGCTTGAAGTGGTCGTTAACCTTTTTAAGAACGCTTCTGTCAAGACCTGTTTCGTAACCGAGTTCTGTCAAAGCGTCATAAATTGTTTCGGTAGCCGGCTGTGATGTGCCGCCCGAGAAACAGGAGGTAGCGGTGTCGATAACATCGCAGCCCGCTTCGATTGCCTGATAGATTGTCATATAAGCCATACCCGTTGTGCAGTGGGTGTGGAGAATAACGGGCATATCGGGCATTGCGTCCTTGATAGCGCCGATAAGGTCCTTAGCCTCTTTCGGGGTCATAACGCCCGCCATATCCTTGATACAGATTGTCGAGCAGCCCATTTCTTTCATTTCCTTAACGGTCTGAACATACTTGTCCAGGGTGTGAACGGGGCTTGTCGTAAAGGAAATAGCGCCCGATGCGATTGCGCCGTTCTTAATGGTTTCGTCAACGGCAACACGGATGTTTCTTGTGTCGTTGAGTGCGTCGAAGATACGGATGATGTCGATACCGTTTTCAACGCTCTTTTTAACAAACATTCTGACAACATCGTCGGGATAATGCTTGTAGCCGAGAAGGTTCTGACCTCTCAAAAGCATCTGAAGCTTAGTGTCGGGGCACTTAGCCTTGATTTTTCTCAATCTTTCCCACGGGTCTTCGTCAAGATAGCGCAGACAGGAGTCAAATGTTGCACCGCCCCAACATTCCATCGAATAGTAACCTGCCTTGTTCATCGTTTCAAGGATACCCTCGAATTTTTCAAAGGGCATTCTCGTTGCGATAAGCGACTGGTTAGCATCTCGGAGGACGGTTTCGGTAAACTGAACTTTCATGTATAAAACCTCCTAAATAATTACCAAAAATCTATGAAAAAAGGACGAATTTTTATAAGAAAAAGCATAATAAAAAATATGCCCGCTTAAAAAATTTCCAATTTTTCGCCATTATAATAATTGTATAAATTATACAATAGACAGTATTTGTTGTCAAGTAAAAAAAGACCGTGTAAAAATATGTAAAACGCTGTTAAAACGGAATTGAATGTTATTGCGTATCGTAGGTATAGCCCTTGCGAGCGAGATAAGAGTGAATAGTGAAGAATGAAAAATGAATAATTGCGGGTGCTTCGCACGGATTGAAATTTATAACGAACAGTGTAGGGCGGGGGCTTGCTCCCGCCGCCGGATTGCTGATGTTTTATAGTAATTTACGGTTAATATGGCATTGTATTTTAACACACGACCCGTAGGAGCGACCTGCGGTCGCCCGTCAATTTCAGAGCAAATTAAAACGGGCGAACACAGTTCGCCCCTACGCTATATGATATGTTTTTCGATTTGTGCGTTCAGCCTCCCTTGTGTAAAGGGAGGTGCCGAACGAATGTGAGGCGGAGGGATTGTAAAAACCGAACCTACATACAGCCGTAGGGACAGCCCTTGCGGCTGTCCGAGGTGGGATATATTAAATTCGGACAGGGGCGAGCCCTGTCCCTACGGTATGATATAAAATATAATTTGATGCGGCGGTCGCATATGTTGCCCATCATGGAGCGGAACTTCTCGGGAAACTTCATATTTTCACCGTCCTACCGCTGTATTTCCCACAAAAAACAGCGCCCGTAACAGGCGCTGTAAATTATTCGTTATTCTGCTGTGCTGATTTCCTTTCGGCGTTTTTGCGAAATTCGTTTCTAATCCACACACCGCTTAAAACCCACGCTAAAATCAGAGCGATGAAAAAATCAATTCTTCCCATCGGGAACATAGCGACGATTGTAAAGAAAAACGGCGCTCTGATGTGATTGAGCATTAAAAACCACTCTGCCACGACGATAAGCCTTGCAAAGGGGAGAGCCGTCGAAACGCTGTAACACAGGCAGGCTATTTGCGGTGCCCAATATTTCGGCAATCTCCACATTCCGAACGAGGTCTTTTCGGGGTCGCCGTAGGTAATGTCCGCAAGATACCTTTTAAGGTTGTCGGTTTCGTCTGAAACAGGGGAGCGGTACTTGATATAAGCGTACCTTGCCATAACGAAGTAAATGAGAAATGTAACCGCATTTACCGCTACAAGACCCGCCCAGCCGAACTGATAGCTTGTTACAAGCGGATTTCCCTCAAGACTTAAATCGGGCGTTGCAAGATAGGTCAGAATAAGGTCTGCCGCCGTTATCAGAAAATATGAAATTGTAAGAATGACAAAAGCGGTTTTCTTTTTCTTCATATATTAAAGCCTTTTTCCTATTTCGTAGCCCTGTGCCGTTGCGTCGGCAATTCTGCCCGTCTTTTCAGCGTCGCCGATAACAAAAACATTTTGACAGACGGAGCGTATTTCGGGATAAAGCGAATTTTCAGATTTAACGCCGAGGCTTAAAACAACATAATCCGCTCTGACGGTTCTGATGTTTCCGTTTTCGACATCTACCGCAATAATTCCCGTGTCGTCGATTTCTATCAGCTTGTGATTTGTAATAAACTTTGTGTTATGCGCCTTGAGTCTCGGCATACAGTCGTCGATGTGCTGCATCCAGGTGCCGGGGGCAATTTCGTTTGCCATTTCGACAACCGTAACATCGTTTTCGCCCTCGCAAAGGAGCTCTGCGGTTTCAAGTCCCGTCATACCCGAACCTATAACCGCTACCTTTTTGCCATGCAGCTTAACCGAGCCGTCAAGTATTTCGGTTGTGGTAAAGACATTTTCTCTGTCCGAGCCCTTTATCGCCTTGGGTCTTACAGCCGTGGCACCCGTTGCCAAAATAACCGCATACGGCTTAGCCTCTTCAATCATTTTTTTATCTGCCGTTATGCCGCATACAATTTTTGCACCTGCTTTTTCCGCGGTATGCGTAAGGTCCTCGATAAGCCAGTTTATATTTTCCTTTTTCGGCGGAGCCGCCGCAAGAAGCAACTGACCGCCCGTCTTTTCCTGTTTTTCGGCAACTGCGACCTTAAAACCTCTTTGCGCAAGCGTTTTTGCGCACATAAGACCTGCCGGTCCCGCTCCGATTACAATTACAAGCCTGCCGTCGCCGTTCTTTTTGAGAGTTTCCTTTTCACGGCCGAGTTTCGGATTTACCGAGCAGTGGGCGTGCGTGCCCTTGTAGGCGTTTGTCTGCATACTTTCCATACAGTAAAGGCAGCAGATACACCTGCTTATTTCGTCCTCTCTGCCTTCCTTAACCTTGTTTGCCCAATGCGGGTCTGCGATATGCGGTCTGCCGAGGCATACAAAATCCTGTATTCCTTCCTCCAACTGAAGTTCTGCCTGCTCGGGACTTCTGATAAGGTTTGCGGCAAGCACGGGGATGTTTACTGCGTCCTTTACCGCCTTTGCCATATATTTACGCCAACCGCATTCAAACGAGGTCGGTTCAAGCCAGTAATTGTATGTATCGTAGCCCGCCGAGGAAACATCTATTGCATCCGCGCCGTTTTCCTCAATGATTTTTGCCATTCTCACTCCGTCTTTGAGTGTGTAGCCGACGCCCTCTCTGCCGATTTCCTTGTAACATTCGTCAACCGAAAGCCTTACGATTACGGGGAAATCCTTTCCGCATTCCTCTTTAATTCCCTTGAGTATATCGAGCAGGAATTTCATCCTTTTGTCAAAGCTTCCGCCGTATTCGTCGGTTCTTTGGTTGGTATAGGGGGACAAAAACTGCTGAATTAAATATCCGTGCGCAGCGTGCAGTTCAACACCGTCCGCACCTGCCTTTTGCGCTCTCTTTGCGCCGAGGATAAACTCACGGATTATCTTTTTAATCTGCTTTACGCTCATTTCCTTGTTGAGGCTTTCCGCGGAATATGCCCTGTCGCACTCCGAGGGGGAATATACCTTGGGTAAGAGGTCAGCCTCCATAAGCTTTTTTGCGGACGGAGCCAATTTGTAGAAAATTTTGCCGTAGAGCGGGCCCATAACCCTTTCCATTCCTACCGAGAGCGGAACCGTGCCCATCATAAGCGTGAGGTTCTGCCGTCCGGGATGATGGAGCTGAACAAACATTTTTGCGCCGTGTGCGTGCACTCTGTCAATCATACGGGCAAGGGGCTTTATATGATAGTCGTGGCTTATTGCAAGCTGTGCAAAAGCCGACGCACCGCTGAAATCGTCAACTCTTGTGATTTCGGTAATGATAAGACCCGTGCCGCCTATCGCCCTTTCCTCGTAGTAGTTCATCATTTCCTCTGTGGGCTTGCCGTTGAACTGACCGAAGCCGAGCATCATCGGAGGCATAACAATCCTGTTTTTGATTTCCACGCTTCCTATGTTCATAGGCGTAAAAAGAGTTTTGTATTCCATACATACACCCCGCAAAATAAATATATAATATTTTATCATATTTAACGGGAAGTAACAACAACTTATTTTGCCTTTTCGGTCTTTGAAAAGACGGTATAGACGCCCATTATAATAAGAAACGCCGCAAAAATTATTTTAAGTGTGTTCTGCGGTATTCCCATAAGCAGAAAATTGCCCGCAAGCGCACCGACAATTCCTCCCGCAGCCATTGGGATTACGGCTTTCGGCTTTATCATTTTGTTTTTGATATACACTGCAAGCGAAACTGCGGCGCAGGGGATAAAGAACAGAAGATTGAGCCCCTGTGCGTTTATCTGTTCGGTGTTTTTTACAAGGGTCAGGTACATAATGTACACGCCGCCTCCGCCGAGTCCCATTGAAGCTATGATTGCGGAGAGTATACCTGCGAGTATGTCGATAAGAGAGTATTTCATATTTTGACAATCATCCTTATTCCCGCCCATATCATAAATGCGCCGAAGATTTTTTTGAGAACGGACGGCGATATTTTTTTAAGCACAACCGTTCCGATAAGCGCACCGACAGCCGCCTGCGGAACAAGCCAAAGGTTGTCAAAAAAATTGACATATCCGTGATATGAGTATATAATCAAACTTATAACGGATATGGGCAGTATGACCGCAAGCGCATTCGCCTGAGCCTGTTTTTGGTCAAGCGAGCATTTCTTTAACAGAAACACCGCTATAACTCCGCCGCCCGCTCCCAGAAGTACGTTTATTATTCCCGTGAGTATTCCGCCGAGGAATGAGAGCGTCTTTTTCATTTAATCACCGATTTTATATTTTGCCGATAGGAGTGATTTATTCCATGCAGCTCAAATTCAAATCGGGCGTCAACAAGATACTTGTCGCCGTCGTGGTAATATACCATATAATAATTGCTCTTTTGTTTTCGACAAAGATTTTCTCAATGTCAAGCTTCGGCGTGAATGCGGCAATCGTTATGTGCGTTGTCGATGTGCTTTTCATTTTGCCGATGCTGTTTATGACCTATTACGAATTTAAGCCCGAATATCTTTACATTCACGATTATCCTTTCAGGGCGTATAAAATCAAGTATTCGGACATTTTTACCGTCGAGGACGGCGATTTTGAGACCAAGGACAAAAGCATTGTAGCCCTCTCGCTTGACAGGGTTGCGATAGGATATAAAAAGACAAACAGTAAAAACGAGGAGGAAAAAAGATATATCTTTATTTCTCCCAAGGATATGAGCCTGTTTCTTATCCGTTTGAGTGCAAGGCTCAAGCAGTGCGAGAACGAAGCCGAGGAAATGGCAAAGGAGCTTTCCGAAAAGCAGAAGGAGCACAACAGGAAAAAAGAGCTTGCCGACCGCAAGCGCGAAGAGGAAAAAAAGGCAAACGCACCCGAGATTATCAAGGTCAAGGGCGTTAAAAAAGGCGGCAGCTTCAAGGTTGAGGAAGCCGAAGAAAAAGAAGAAAAATAATTACCGGAGGGATGAACATGAGAACAAGAATTTGTTTTTCACGCTTTCATCCTCTTTTTTTGCTTGTATATTATGCGGCGGTTATTTCGGTAACCGTCTTTTCGTCCGACCCGCTGATATTGCTGTTGTCGCTTATCGGGTCGGTACTGTTTTGTGCCGATATGTTCGGCAAGGGGATTGCAAAGGATCTTCGTTTCCTTTTTGTGCTCTCCTTGCTGATAACGCTTACAAACCCGTTGTTTTCGCAAAACGGAATAACGGTGCTTTTTTATTTGGGCGACAGGGCATATACGCTTGAAGCGCTTTTGTACGGGCTGAATACGGCGGTTATGATTCCGGGCGTGATACTGTGGTTCCGCAGTCTCAACGCCGTCTTGTCGGACGATAAAATGCAGTATCTTTTTTCAAAGGCGTTGCCGAAAACAACGCTTGTCATAACAATGGTAATGAGGTTTATACCGCTTTATATAAAGAATATTAAGGACATAAACGACGCAAGGCGTGCAATGGGGATTTATCCGAAAAGGAATGTTTTCAAAAGGATAAAGGGCGCCGCCGAGGTGTTTCTTACTTTGGTAACGCAAAGTCTTGAAAATGCCGTTGAAACCGCCTTTTCAATGAAAGCGAGGGGCTACGGCGAGAGCAAGCGGACAAGCTATTCACTTTACAAGCTCAAAAGCGCCGACGCCGTTCTCATTTTCCTGCTTTTGCTTTTCTCGGCAGGCTTTGTGTATGTTTTCGGCGTTCGGGAAAATTCGGGCTTTGCTTTTTATCCGACCTTCTTTGTGCCTGTGATAAACGCACCCCGTATAGCGGCTTATGCGGCGTTTGCGGCGGTTTCGCTTTTCCCGTTTTCAATAAATGCAGCGGAGAGTATAAAATGGAAATATTATCTGTCAAAAATCTGAACTTCACATATCCCGAAAGTGAAAACAAGTCGCTTTCCGACATTTCGTTTTCGGTAAATTCGGGCGATATTGTCCTCCTGTGCGGCGAGACGGGAAGCGGCAAAACCACGCTTCTCAAAATGCTTAAAAAGGAGATTTCCCCGTTCGGTCAAAGGTCGGGGGAGATACTTTTTTGCGGCGAAAATGCCGAAAACGCCAAAAGCTCGGACATAGGCTTTGTTTTTCAGGATGTCGAAAGCCAGATAGTCTGCGACAAGGTATGGCACGAGCTTGCCTTTACGCTTGAAAACACGGGAACCGAGCCCTTGCAGATGCGCCGCCGTGTTGCGGAGGCCGCAAGCTATTTCGGAATATCGGACTGGTTTTACAAGAACACCTCGGAGCTTTCGGGCGGACAAAAGCAGCTTTTGAACCTCGCCTCGGTTACCGTGGGTGCGCCTAAGCTGATATTGCTTGACGAGCCGCTTTCACAGCTTGACCCGATAGCCTGCGTGGATTTCATAAACACCGTTAAACGCCTCAACGACGATTTGGGCGTAACCTTTATAATCAGTGAACACAGAACGGGCGAGATAGTCTCAGTCTGCAATAAAATCGCCGTTATGAAGCAGGGTAAGCTAATATCCTACGGCAATATCCGTGAGAAGCTGTCCGAAATTTCAAACGAAGCGGTTTTCGGAAATTTGCCCGACTGTGCAAAGATTTGGAGAGATACGGGAAAGAAAGACGAGTGTCCGCTGAATGTCAGAGAGGGCAAAATATGGCTTTCGGAGCATTTTACTCCCGAAACCTCTGCGGCTGCGGTAAAGGAATTCAAAAACGAATACGAAAACACCTTTGAATGTAAAAATGTATATTTCCGCTATTCAAAAGACGGCGACGATATTATAAAAGGCTTGAACTTTTCCTGCAAAAAGGGCGAGGTGCACTGCGTTCTCGGGGCAAACGGCTCGGGCAAAACCACGCTTGTCAAGCTGATTTCGGGCGTGTTGAAGCCTTACAGCGGAAAAATTTCGATAGGCAAGGGCAGGCGTGCGGCATTGCTTATGCAAAATGTCAAAAATATGTTCGTCGGCGAGAGCGTGGAGGAGGATATGCGCCTTTACTGTAAGCATCTCGGACTTGACTTTGAGCAGACGGACGACAGAATATACGAAGCGCTTGAATTACTCGGCATTGCCGATTTGCGGAGCAGGCACCCGTTCGATTTGTCGGGCGGCGAGCTTCAGAAGTGCGCCATTGCGAAACTGCTTATATCAAAGCCCGATATTCTGCTTATGGACGAACCCGTGAAAAGTCTTGACTGCGTTGCAAAGGACAATGTCAAGGATATAATAAAAACGCTGTCTATAAACGGCATAACGGTTGTTGCGGTAACGCACGATACGGAGTTTGCGGCGGAGATTTCCGACAGGTGCTCGCTGCTGTTTGACGGCGAAATTACCGCCTGCGATGTTCCGCAGAGGTTCTTTTCGGACAACAGCTTTTACACCACGGGCGCTTCCAAAATATCAAGGGGATTTGCCGATTATGCCGTGACCTGCAAGCAGGTGTCGGCGCTGTGCACGGAGAAAAAACAATGAGCCTTAAACAAAAAAAGATTTTAAGCTATGCTTTGATTTTCGGCGCAATTCCGCTGACGGTTATTTTCGGCACACAGCTTTTGGGTGCGAGGAAATATGTATTTCTCTGCTTTGCGGTAACGGTTTTGTGCCTTGCGGCGTTTTTCGTTTCCGTTGAGCACGGCGAACGCACCACGGTCGTCGGTACGGTTCTGGTTGCCGTGATGACTGCGCTTTCGGTCGTCGGACGGTTTGCGTTTTCATATGTGCCGTTTTTTAAGCCCGTAACGGCGTTTGTGATAATTGCGGGCGTATATCTCGGAGCGCAATACGGCTTTTTGTGCGGAGCGCTGTCCGCACTTGTGTCGAATTTCATTTTCGGGCAGGGGGCATGGACGCCTTTTCAGATGTTCGCTTGGGGAATGATAGGCTTCTTTTCGGGCGTGCTTTCAAAGCAGCTTATAAAAAGCAAGCTGTTTTTGTACCTGTTCGGGGCGTTTTCGGGTGTGGCTTATTCGCTTTTCCTCGATACCTGGACGGCAATTTATGTTGACGGCACATTCGTTTTTTCAAGGTATCTTACGCTGATTGCCTCGGCAGTACCCGTTACGGCAGTCTATATCGTATCGAATGTGATTTTCCTGATATTGCTTTTCAAGCCGATAGGCAGGCGCCTGTCAAGGATAACAAAAAAATACGGACTGTACGAATAAAAGGCTGCCTTTCGGCAGCCTTTTCGGTTGTATGTAATTTTAATTTGTATATTATCGTATGGACAGCCCTTGCGGGCAAATGAAAAATGAATAATGAAAAATGAAGAATTGCGGGTGCTTCGCACGGATTAAAATTTATAGCGAACTGCGTAGGGCGGGGGTGATTCCCCTGACAGGGGAAATGTCTGCGTAAGCAGACAAAAGGGTGCCCGAATTCGGAAGAATTTGCTCCCGCCGCAAATCCGCAAAAATCGGTAGCGACAGTGAGCCGTCGGGAGGGCGTTTACAACCGAGCAGGCGAGCCGAGCGTGATTTTTGCGGAAAAGGAGGAGTTGCGTAGTGAATGAGAAATAGCCAAAGGCTGTTGCGAACGATACGGAGCAAACAACGACGCCGTGCGAAGCACCCACACCTCTTCACTATTCACTCTTACCTCGCCCAAAGGGCGCCGCCCTGTCCTACGGTTCAACAATCTAAAATCCCACAACCTGGTGTGTTCTCGGAACCGACGGGGGATTTCCTATCATTCCGTATTTTTTGAGCGTTGCAATCTTTTCCATATCTTCGTCCGATATTGAAAAACCGAACACCTCGGCATTGTTCTTTATTCTCTCGGGCGTTGCCGATTTCGGTACGGGTACGGCGCCTTTTTGTACGATAAATCTTATGCACAGCTGCGCTACGGAAACACCGTATTTCTTTGCCGTTTCTATGAGCAGCTCACGCTTGAACGCCTGACCCTGAATGAGCGGACTCCATGCCTCGGGAAGAATTTTGTTTTCCTTGCAGTAGGCAATCATTTCGTCCTGCGGATTTTGCGGATGCATCTGCACCTGATTTATCATAGGATAGGTCGAAAAATTCTTTTTTATTATTTCGATATGCTCTTCGAGGAAATTGCTCGTGCCTATCGAACGGAGCTTTCCGTCGTTGTAAAGCGTTTCAAACGCCCTCCAGGTCTCGCACAGGTCGTCCTCGAGACGGTCAACATTCTGCACAAGAACGGGCCAGTGTATCAGATATGAGTCAAGGTAGTCCGTGCCGAGCCTTTTAAGCGAACGCTCGCAGGACTCTATTGCGTTTTTGTAGCCGTGGTCGTCATTCGGAAGCTTTGAAACAAGGAAAATTTCCTCTCTTTTAACGCCACTTTCCTTTATTCCCTTACCGACGAATTCTTCGTTTTGGTAAGCCGCCGCAGTGTCGATATGGCGGTAGCCGCTCTCGATAGCGCACTTGACTGCGTTTGTTGCTGTCTCTTCGGGCATTTTCCATGTACCGAACGCAATGCAGGGAACCTTAACGGAATTTATAAGGGTATATGTATCTGTCAATGAATTCATAAAATCACCTCTGTATTTTTTATTATTTTATCATAATTTTCTGAATATGTAAAAACATTCTTGAAATAATATTTGTGTAAAAATATGAAAGGCAGTGCTCGTTTATGATGTTTCTCAAAGCGTTTGTGATAGGGGGACTTATCTGCGTTGTCGGTCAGCTGCTTATCGATACCACTCAGCTGACGCCCGCAAGAATTCTTGTGTCGTTTGTGGTGCTCGGCGTTCTGCTCGGAGCGCTCGGTATTTACGGCCCGTTTTCCGAATGGGCGGGGGCGGGCGCCAATGTTCCGCTCACGGGCTTCGGAAATATGCTTGTGCAGGGAACGAAACAGGCGATACGGCAGTACGGCTGGCTCGGAATTTTAACGGGACCTTTAAGCGCAGGCTCGGCAGGCATTACGGCGGCAATGCTCTCGGGCGTGGTTGTGTCCTTCCTTACAAAATCAAAATCCAAATAGACAAAAAAAGAGCAGTTACCAAACACGGTAACTGCTCAAAATTTATATTCCGTTTACGCAACTGTCTCCGAAACGAATGTATCGTCGCAGCATGAGCAGGAAACATAGTTTTCTGCGTCGTTACCGATAACAACCTTTTTGCTGTCAACGTATTTTCTGACAAGAACATATGCTGCAAAAGCTGCGCCTGCAACCGCAACAAGAATACCGATTACCTTTAATGCTTTTTTCATAATAACAAAACCTCCAATTTTGTTTTTAGTTCAAAAATATTATAACCAATAATATTCCAAAAGTCAATGAACAATATGTAAAGAACATAAAAAATAAAAAGCAAAACGCTGCCAACCGAGAGTTGACAGCGCAACAACAAACTGCTTGAATTAAGCCTTGTTCAACTTTGTAACGAGGGCGGACTTTTTACGTGCAGCATTGTTTTTATGAAGGAGACCCTTAGCAGTAGCCTGGTCGATCTTCTTAACAGCAGCAGTAACAAGTACTTCCTTGTCTGCAGAACCGCTTTCGATTGCAACATTAGCTTTCTTGATAGCAGTCTTTAATGCGGAATTCATTGATTTGTTGCGCTTAGCACGCTTGTCGTTTACGATTACACGCTTTTTAGCTGATTTAATATTAGGCATTGTCACACCTCCCTTATACATTAGCGGAATATATGATACCATTTATGAACAAAAAAAGCAAGTTTTTTTTATAATTTTGCAATATTTTTTTATTGCGAACCATAATAAGAGTATAAGGAGATGTTGAAATGAATGCACGAACCGACCTCGCAATAGAAAAAGACGAATTTATAAGCGGAAAAAGACCCAAGGGCATAAGGCGGGAAACCCTGAAAACCGAAAAGACGGAAATTACCAAAATAACCGTCGGCGACCCCGAAAGCGCAAAGGCGATAGGTAAGCCCGTGGGGGAATACATCACGGTTGAGCTCACGGAGTTTTCCTATGACACGGAGCTGTTGGACGACAGAATGAAAAGCATTTCCGCACAGATTTCCTCGCTTTTGCCAAAGGGAGACGGTGCGGTGCTCGTAGCGGGGATAGGCAACAAGGATATAACTCCCGATGCACTCGGTCCCAAATGCGCCGAGGGGATATTTTCCACAAGGCACATTTCTTCGGAACTTGCCGAGGAAATAGGTCTTTCGCACCTCAATCCCGTATGCTCGCTTGCGACGGGCGTGCTCGGGCAGACGGGGATAGAGACGGGAGAGATAATCAAAAGCGTTGCGGACTCGATAAAGCCCAAGGCAGTAATCCTCATAGACGCTCTTGCGGCGGCAGGGCTCGAGAGGCTCGGCAGAACCGTGCAGATAACCGACACGGGAATAACTCCGGGCTCGGGAGTCGGAAACAGGAGAGCAGAAATTTCTCAAAAGACCCTCGGCGTACCCGTCATAGCCATAGGTGTTCCGACAGTCGTTGACGCGGTGACGCTTGCAAAGGATGTTACGGGCAGAGAGACAGCAAAGGAGAGTGCCGAAGCGCAGAAAATGATGGTAACTCCCCGTGAAATAGATGTTGTGATAGACAGGGCGGCAAAACTGCTTGCCCTTGCGATAAACTGCGCCCTCCAGCCCGAAACAGACCCCGAGCTTTTACTCTCGGTCGTATAACCCGTGCTCCTTTCGCATATATATTACGGATATATATACAGCGAAGGGATGGTTAAAATGAGAAACCGAAAACAGCCCGAAGCTTCGGGAAACGGCTTGACGGCACTGTCGGTCGCACTGATATTTGTGTTTGCGTATCTTCTCAACACCTACTGCACGGCGGCAGTGGTAAAAACCGCCGTTGTTTCGGCAGGACTTGCCCTGCCGCAGGCAACAGTGGAAACTCTGTCGAAGTCGGTAAAATCCGAAGCCGCAACACAGCAGACCGACACCGTTGAAATCTCTGACAACACGGGAAATGACGCAAAACAGCAGGCAACCTCGGGAAAGACCGACACGGCACCGCAGGATATACTTCAAATGGCAAGACAGTACAGGGCGGATTTTGCCTCGGCGTCTCACGACGGCACAATAACGGAAAAGACCTACGATATTTCAAATGCGACTTCAAGCTACGGCAATATTACCGTCCGCAACACAACGCCGTCTCACAGCATAAACATTGAAAGCTCGCTTTCGGCGGAGCTTCCGTTTTCCTGCGACGATATTTCAAAGCCCACGGTGCTTATATTCCACACCCACACGACCGAAAGCTATGAGATGATTGACGACGGCTGGTTTACGAATTCCTATCAGACAAGGAGCAACGACCCGAACAGAAATATGGTAAGAGTCGGCACGGCAATCTGCGAGGAGCTTGAAAAGAGCGGAATCGGATATATCCACGACACCGATATTCACGACGCTCAATACACGGGAGCTTATGACCGTTCCCGTGAGAAAATAGAGCAGATATTAAAGGAAAATCCGTCAATTCAGATTGTCCTTGATGTCCACCGAGATGCAATTCACAACTCCGAAACCGCACGCACAAAGCCGGTTACTGTAATAAACGGCAGGAAAGCGGCACAGATTATGATAATTGCGGGCTGTGAGGACGGCAAGGTAAAATCGTTTCCGTCGTGGGAGCAAAATCTGACCTTTGCCTTAAAGCTTCAGCAGACCGCCGAAAATATGTATCCGAGCCTTATGCGCCCGATACTTTTTTCGGCAAGGAAATACAATATGGATATAGTTCCGTGCTCGGTGCTCCTTGAGGTCGGAAGCGACTCGAACACCTTGGAGGAGGCGGAGTATTCGGGACATCTGATAGGCAAGGCTATAAGCGAATTTGTAAAGGAGAACAAATGAAAAAGGATAGGGAAGTTAAAAAATTCATAACCGTAACGGTGCTGATTTTATGCGCCTTTTCGCTGTTTGCGGGCGTGGTTGCCGCAAAGGATAACACCGAGAAAACCGTCCTCGGCAGCAGGACGGAAACCGTAAACGAAACCGATGTCATAAACGGCGTCAAACGGTTCTTGAACGAAATAAAATTATAGTGTATAATGTGAATATATACAGTATATTTAGGAGAACGGAATATGAATTTCAACAATCTTACCAACGGTCAGTCGGAGGGCTTTGCGCTTGTCAAGCAGTGCGATGAAAAGACAACCGCAAAGGGCTCTGCCTACCTCGATATGAAGCTTTCGGACAAGAGCGGCGACATAAACGCCAAGCTTTGGGACTATTCTCCGTTGATTCACGGCAGCTTTCCCGTTGACTCTGTCGTCAAGGTCAGGGGAGAAATCAGCAAATATCAGGGCGCCGATCAGTTGAGAATAAGCAAAATAAGGCTTGTAAACGACTCGGACAATGTCAGAATGGACGACCTTGTTCAGTCGGCGGACTACACGGGCGAGTTTATGTATGAAAAGCTCATCGAAAGGGTTAAAGCCTTTTCGGACGAGGACCTTAAAAAGCTTGTTTTACATATGTATGAACAGAGACGGGATGTTTTGCTCACATGGCCTGCGGCGTACAAGCTTCATCACGCCGTAAGGGGCGGACTTTTAATGCACACGCTTTCAATCGTAAAGCTTTGTGAGGGCGTATGCGAGGTGTACCCGTTTGTAAATAAGGACTTGCTTTTGACGGGCGCAATGCTTCACGATATAGCGAAAACCACGGAATATGATGTCGGAGCGAGCGGTATTGCCTCGGGCTATACGGTTGAGGGCAATCTTATCGGACATCTTGTCAAGGGAGCAATGCTTGTTGACGAAGCGGCAACGGAGCTTTCTATACCGAGGGAAAAGGCGATGCTTGTCGAGCATATGCTCATTTCCCACCACGGCGAGCCCGAGTACGGTGCGGCGGTAAGACCGATGTTCCTTGAGGCTGAATTGCTCTCGGAATTGGACCTTATGGACGCACGGGTCTATCAGATAGCGCACGCAATAGAGAATGTTGAGGAAAACGGTTTTTCTTCAAGGCTCTGGGCGCTTAACGACAGAAGAATATACAAGCACGAGCAAAAGGAAAACAGTACAAAAGTCAATCTTGAATAATATTTTAGGGGGCTATTTTATGAGAAACCATGAAGTTACCAATGTTCAGAGACTGCTTAAAGAGGACGGCACTTTAAGGGAGCCGGGCTGGTCGAGGAAGCTCTGCCAGATTTACGACAGGAACGACATCAAAAAACGCCGTACCCGTATCAAGGAATGGGATTATTACCTTGTCCTTTCAAAGGATTACGCCTTTGCGTTCACCCTTTCGGACGACGGATACATAGGACTTCAGTCGGTATCTCTGCTTGATTTCAGGGGAACTCCGTGGGAGCATACCGAAACCGTTCTCAACGCTTTTCCGATGGGCAAACTGAAAATGCCGTCAAACACGGACGAGGGCAACATCTGCTATCGGGACAAGCGCCTTTATCTTGAATATACGAAGGACGGAAACAGGCGCAAGATAGTCTGCCAATTCAAAAATTTCCTTAACGGTAAAACCCTTACCTGCGATTTGACCCTTATTCAGCCCGAAACGGACACAATGGTTATCGCAACCCCGTGGAAAGAGGACAAGCACGCATTTTATTACAATCAGAAAATCAACTGTATGAAGGCTTCGGGCACCTGTACGCTTGACGGCGAAACCTATACCTTTAACCCCGAAACCGACTTTGCAACGCTTGACTGGGGCAGGGGCGTGTGGACATACGACAACACATGGAACTGGGGCTCGGGCAACGGAATTATCAACGGTAAGAGCTTCGGCTTCAATATAGGCTACGGCTTCGGCGACACCTCGGCGGCTTCGGAAAACATAATTTTCTATGACGGCTTGGGTCATAAGCTCGACGATGTTACATTCAATATCCCCGAGGACAGCTATACAAAGCCGTGGACGATAACCTCTTCCGACAAGAGGTTTGAAATGGAATTTACGCCCATAATCGACAGGGCGGCAAAAATCGATGTAAAGCTTATAGTGACCGATCAGCATCAGGTGTTCGGCAAGATGAACGGCACCGCAGTGCTCGACGACGGCACAAAGCTTGAAGTAAAGGACCTTGTCTGCTTCTGCGAGAGGGTACATAATAAATATTAAAGGTGTAATTATAAAATGGAATGGACTGAAGTTATAATCAAAATAAATGCCGACGACATAGATGTTGCTACGAATATTGCAAATATGGTTGTACCATACGGCGTGTATATTGAGGATTACAGAAACCTCGAGGAGGAGACATGGGAGATAGCCAATATCGACCTCATTGACGAGGAATTGCTCAAAAAGGACCGCACAAAGGGCTACATACACATCTATATTTCTCCCGAAGAAAATCCTGCCGAAGCGGTTGCGTTCCTCTCGGAGCGCCTGAGCGAGAGCGGAATTGCCAACAAAATCGACCTCAACAAATGTAAAAACGAGGATTGGGAGAACAACTGGAAAGAGTTTTTCAAGCCTATGAATGTCGGCAAAAAATTGCTTATAAGACCGCTGTGGATTGACGATTATGAAAATCCCGACGGCAGAAAGGTCCTTTCCATCGAACCGGGGCTTGCTTTCGGAACGGGCGGACACGACACGACCCGTCTCTGCCTTGAAATGTGCGAAAAGTATCTGAAAAACGGCGACAGCGTGCTTGATACGGGCTGCGGAAGCGGTATTTTATCGATTGCCTGTCTGCTGCTCGGCGCCGAAAATGTTGTCGGCGTTGATATTGACGAATTGGCGGTCAAAACTGCGATTGAAAACGGTAAGGTCAACGGATTTTCCGAGCCCGAATATAAGATATTGCAGGGCAATCTTACCGATAAGGTTACGGGCAAATTCGATTTGGTCATTGCAAACATTGTGGCTGATGTAATTATAATGTTTTCCGATTTTGTCGGCGACTTTATGAACGACGGAGCGCATTTTATCGTTTCGGGAATAATTGCACCGAGAGCCGATGAGGTCAAGGCGGCGCTTAAAAAGAATAATTTCCGCATTGTCGAGGAAAACCGCAACGGCGATTGGCTTTGCTATGTTCTTGAAAAGGCGCAGTGATGTTAAGACTTAAAAGTTTATTGAAAAGCGGAATAACGGAAGGCGTTTCGTCAACAATAAGTGATGATACCGCCGAAAACACAAACCGTGAGGTTTTGCTCTTTGTTACAAAAACCTGCCCGAACTGTAAAAAGGCGAAAGGTCTGCTTCAAAAATCGGGCGTGAGCTTTACGGAAATTGCCGTTGAGGACAACCCCGAGCTTGCCTTGGAACTTGATTTAAGGCAGGCTCCCTCGCTTGTTGTGAAGGGCGAAAACGGCATTCAAACCGTGGCGGGTATCTCAAATATCAAAAAATATCTTGAGGTAAAATGATGTATGATATAATTGTTGTCGGCGCGGGACCTGCGGGGCTTACCGCCGCATTGTACGCCGTGCGCGCAGGCAAGAGCGTATTGCTGTTTGAAAAGGCAAATTACGGCGGGCAGATGGCTTTTTCGCCGAAGATTGAGAATTTCCCGAGCTATAAGGAAATAGGAGGCTATGACCTCTCGGAGAGTATTTGCGAACAGGTCACTGCGGCAGGAGTGCAGTATTGCGAGGAGTCGGTTTGTAAAATTACCGACCTTGGCGGTATAAAGGAAGTCAGAACCGAGGAGGGCGCATACAGCGCCAAGGCGGTTATAATGGCGACGGGAACACGGCACAGAACACTCGGAGCGAAGAACGAAAAAGACTATTCGGGCAACGGCATATCCTACTGTGCGGCTTGCGACGGCGCTTTTTTCAAGGACAAAAGCGTTGCGGTTGCAGGCGGAGGTAACTCAGCTGTGCAGGAGGCGCTGTATCTCAGCGACATTTGCAAAAGCGTCACTGTTTTGCAAAATCTGCCCGAGCTTACCGCAGAACCGAGACTTTGCGAACGGCTGAAAGAAAAAGAAAATGTCAGCCTTGTTTTCAACACCGTTATAACCGAATTTACGGGCGACGGCGAAACGCTTTCGGGCGTTGTAACCGAAAACACCGAGACAAAGGAAACTTCGGAAATGTCCTTTGACGGTGTGTTTGTCGCAATCGGTCTTAAACCCGACAATGAGGCTTTTAAGACGCTTGTCAAGCTTGACGAAAACGGATATATCCTTTGTGATAGGGATATGAAAACCGACTCGGACGGAATTTTTGCGGCAGGGGATTGCACGGCTAAAAAAATACGGCAGATAACCACCGCAATGGCGGACGGAACAACGGCGGCGTTTTCTGCGTGCCGATATATTGACGAAACAAACAGATAAAAAAACACGGCAGCTTTGGCTTATGAATACTCAGCCAAAGTTACCGTGTATATTTTTGTTTGTTTATCTGTTTGTTTTGCCTGCGGCTTGAATAATTCTTACGACTATCGGACAAAGTACGATGTTTGTAAGCAGCTCAAACAGGAAGTTGAGACCTACGAAGCCGACAAGCATATATTTTGTAACGCTTACGAAGCCTGCGCCGACACCCCATTCCTTTACTGCGTCAAAGAAGAATATGCGGCAGCCCAAAAGGAAGATACCCGTGTTGGTAACGGGAGCCACGATTGCCGCAGCGATTGTAGCAAGCGTAATGTTTTTCTTTTTCAGCGCATTGAATACAAGACCTGCGAAAAGTCCGCAAAGCATGCCTTTGAGAAGCACCGTAATTACTGTGCCGGGTACGCTGATTGTAAGGAATGCCGCCGCGTCGCCCGAAATCAGTACGACCGCACCGAACACAAGACCCAGCCATGCGCTTACAACGGGTCCGCAGAGTGCCGCACCGAGTACAACGGGAATAAGTATCAATGAAATCGAAAATGTTCCGAATTTGATTGATGCGCCGACTGCCTGCAATACAATAACGATTGCCGTGAGAATACCGCCTATGGCGAGATTCAGCGTCAGATTTTTTCTTGATTTTTTGTTTGCCATAATAAAACTCCTTTCGCTGTTGCCCCTTTATGGCACGGAAAATTCCTCGGGTACAACGCTTTTTAATTTATATCGGCTGTGCTTTAAGGGGAGCATAACCGTAAAACAGCCGCTCGGCACTGTGATATTACGCATTGCGCTGTAACTCACGCCTTGCAAACCGTTTTTTATGAATTTAATGTTACTTGCTGTTCCTGTCGTAAATAGCCTTTAAGCCCTTTAAGATGAGGTCGTTATCATAGATAATATCGTGCTTGCACTCTTTTATAATGAAGGACGAAAGTCCGCCTGTCGCCACAATCGAAACAGGCTTTCCGACTTCTTCTATAAAGCGGTCAATCATACCGTCCACCATAGAAGCCGTGCCGAGGATAACTCCCGACTGCATACATTCAACCGTGTTTTTTGCGCACGCTCTGCTCGGTGCGTTGAGTGCGATTGTCGGAAGCTGTGAGCTTGTTTCTGTAAGAGCGTTCAATGAAATTGCGATGCCGGGGGCGATAAGTCCGCCGCAAAAGGCTTTCTTTTCATTGACAACATAGAGCTTTGAAGCCGTGCCGAGGTCAACCACAAAGGCGGGGAGGGGATAATTCTCCGCAACGCCCACAGCGCCTGCCGCAAGGTCGGCGCCTAACTGTGCGGGACTGTCAATTAAAATGTCAAGACCCGTTTTTACGCCGGGGGCAAGGACTATGCACCTTTCGCATATGGGATGTATGGCCTGCTTTACCGTATTTGTAAGCTCGGGCACAACAGAACTGATAATTGCGCCGTCAATATGCGAGGTGTCCACCTTGTGCAAAGTAAATATATTGGAAAAGTTGATTGCGTATTGGTCAGGCGTGAGATTACGCTGAGTCGCAAGCCTTGAAACAAAGACGAGCTTATTTCCGTCAAATACGCCGAATGTAATGTTAGTGTTTCCTATATCAATTGTAATAACCATTTAATCACCGCAGTAAAGTATAATACAAAAGCGGCCTTGAAATCAAGACCGCTTTTTATTTTTCAGATAATTATTTCAAAATTATTTGTCATCGTGCTTTTTTCTTGTAAGAACAAGAACCGCACCTGCAACAGCTGCTACGCCTGCAACAGAAGCTACCGCATAGTCGCCGGTCTTAGCGTTGCCGCCTTCAAAGTCTGTTCTGTTGCTTGAGTTCGAACCGCTGTTTGAACCGTTGTTTGAGCTGCCGCCGTTGTCATCGTCACCGCCGCCGATACCGATTACGCCGAGAATCTTTGAAACGAGATCCTTGATTCCGCTGCCTGCGTTTGAAATGTCGATGTCGGGGAGATTGATGTTTCCGTTACCGTTGAAGAGGTCGGAAATCTTGTTGTATGTATCTTCGTCAATGATGCCTGCTTCCTTAGCCGCGTCGAGAACCTTCTGTGCTTCCTCAGCGGGGAGGTCCTTAACAAGGTCGTAAATCTTTGCAGCTTTGTCTGCAGCGGAAAGCGAGCTGTCGTCAACGATAGCCTTAATCTGGTCAAGAATTGCCTGAAGCTCATCCTTTTCGTCAGCCTCAGCCTTGTCAATGATAGCAATCATTGTGTTGTAGAGAGCTTCGTCGATAATTCCGTTTGTGCGGAGAATGTCAGCCGAGTTGCGAAGGTCGCCCTTTGTTGTAGCGCCGTTCTCTTCGAGAATTGAAATGATTTCCTTTGCAACAGCCTCACGCTCAGCGTCCGACGGATTAGCTCCGAGGTCTTTAACTACTTCTCTTACGGAAGCGGTTACGGGGCTTGTGAATGTAAGGTCCGGTACCGCTGCGAAAGAAGCAACGCACATCGAAAGGACCAAACAAATCGAAAGTAAAACAGTAGCAAACTTTTTCATAAATAATTACCTCTGAAATGCTTAAATTTTCCCGACGGACACAGTCCGCCGTATTTTCCTCTATATGATACAATATTTAATTCCGAATGTCAACCTGTAAAAGCATAATTTTTACAAAAAATTGTACCCGTGAGATATAAAACCTCCCACGGGCACAACCGTATTATTTCATTGCCTTTGCCTTGTCCTGCAAGGTGAGAATTGCCGACTGAACCTTGTCGGAGAGCTCCTGAGCGGAAAGTCCGTCGGAGCTTATCGGGTCGCCGAAAAGAACGTTTATTCTAAACGGCTTCATATGCTTCCAGTCAAAGAAACGCATTATTTTTCTGCCCTTGGGGAAGGTCTCGAACGCACCGTCGATATATACGGGGATAACCGGCACACCGGCATCCGCCGCAAGCACGCAGGCGCCGCTTTTCATTGTTCTGAAAATGCCGTCCTCGCTTCTTGTGCCCTCGGGATGGACGACAACGCACCAATCCTCTTTGAGCTTTTTGCAGATGCTGTTCATTGTGTTCATATTCATACCGCTTCTGTCAACGGGCACCATACCGGTTGATTTTATAAGCTTCCTTAAGAACAGATTATCCTTGAACAGCTCTTTTTTAGCCATAACGCAGGTCTTTTTGTACCTCTCCTTGCTCATAGCGGAAGCCACATACAAAAAGTCGATTGCCGAAACATGGTTTGCGCAGACCACAAAGCCCTTGTCGGATTTCATAACCTCGTCGCCGTAAAAATGTATGCGGTAGACCGATTTCGCAAGGTTCTTGAAAAAGGCAAAGCGTCTGTAATCGGCGTCATCCTTTTCCTGCGGATAAAGACTTGCGTCGATTTCCTTTACGACAGCCGCATTTTCTTCTCCGTCGATTATTTTTGCAATGTCGCCTACGGTCATCGTGTCGCTGTAATACGGCTCGATATTTTTGCCGAATTTGTCCTCAATCTGTACCGCAAGGTTGATAGCGGAGAGCGAGTCTATTGCAAGGTCTCTGAAAATAATTGTGCTTTCGGAGATTTCACTTTCGTTTGCGTTTGCAATCTCGCAAACCGTTTTGATAATCTGCGACAGTGTACCGCCGTCCGAACGCTCGGGCTTTACGGCTTGCTTTTTAATGCCGTTTCTCTCATCGATTGCCGCCTGCTTCAATAAAAATCTCTTGGGCTTCTGTATGGATGTCCTCGGTATTTCATCGACAAAGTGGAAGTGCGCTATCTTCATATATACGGGAAGATTTACCGCAATTTGGCGAAATTTTTCTTTAATCGAATTTTCCGTCTCTTCAGTGAATTTATCGGGTATTACAAAGGCGTGAACCTCGTCATAATCCGCATTTTCGGCAGGAACGCCGCAGATGACGAATTCCTTGACATGTTCAATACCTATGTATTTTTCCTCAATGTCCTCGGGCGTGGCCTTTTTGCCGCTTGCAAGGACGATGTTTTCCTTGCTCCTGCCCGTTACCGAATAAAAGCCGTTTTCGTCAACCGATACAAGGTCGCCCGTTCTGAACCAGCCGTCGTCCGTAAACGCCTCTTTTGTGAGATGTTCGTCTCTGAAATAGCCTTTCATAAAGTAGGGCGATTTAATAAGCAGCTCGCCCTCGTCCGTGATTTTTGTCTGTATATCGGGGTACGGAACGCCGCAGGAATGGGTGGTAAGGTTTTCGGGGCGGTTTCCTATTGTCGGAATATTAGTTTCCGACGCACCGTAAGTGATTATAAGGTTAAAGCCCGTGCCGTAGAAGAATTCCGCAACCTCTTGCTTTGTCGGAGCGCCTGCCGTGCACAAAAATTCAAGCGAGCCGCCGAAGCCGTCGTGTATGCTCTTGAAAAGCTTTTTACCGAGCATATTTCCGCTCTTTTTACGCTTTTTAAGGCAAACGGGGAAGAAGGTCTTGAACATAATCCTCGTAAAAGCCTTTGAATTGATTTTTTTCATTATCTGCGTCATAAACAGCTCGTAAGCCTTCGGTACGCCGAGGAAAACCGTGGGATGATAGTCGGCAAACGCGCCTAAAATTGCATCTGCGCTCATACCGTCTATGTAATATGCGTCCGCACCCGTGAGCGCAGGTCCGAGCATAAGGCAGATAACGCCGTAGATATGGCTGTTGGGAACGATTGAAAGGTACCTGTCGTCCTCGTCGAGCCCCTGAACCTTAACGGTCATTCTTGTGGTGTTGATAAGCGAATCGTGATAATGCATAATAGCCGCAGGCTTTCTTGTCGTGCCCGAGGAATAGATTATCGTCGCAACCGAGCTGTCGCCGTCGGGGGTTGCGGGTACGGAGTCAGAAATTTTCTTTACCGAGCCGTCGAAAATCACACCGTTGTAAATGTCGAGAACGGGGAGGGGGCAGTCGGGCAATTTTCCGAGCTTTTCATAGCAGCTTACGGAGGCTGCAACCGCTCTCGGGTCAGCCCTGTCGATAAATTCCTTTATTTCGCCGCCTGTGAGCGAGGCGTCTATGAGCACCGAGGTGCAGTGAAGCTTTGCCACAGCCAAAAATGTGATAACCCACTCGGGCATACTTTCGGCGGCAATGGCAACTCTGTCGCCCTCTTTTAAGCCCGCAGAGCGGAGAATTTCCGCATATGCGTCAGCCTTTTTGAACATTTCTCCGTAGGTGTAGGTTTCAAGCCTGCCGTCGGAAAATTTCTTTGCAAGTGCCCTTTTGTCGGGGTGCGGGGAATTAACTTTGAGGACTTCTTCATAGATATTCATAATAAAATCCCAAGCCTTTCAAATAATAAATTTATCGGTAAATTTCGTTGAAATCAAATTCTTTTCGCTCTCCGTCGGGCATAATATGAAAACAGCGCTTTCCGAGCGAGAAAATCGGCTTATCGTTTTTGAGACTGTCCGAATACACGCACATTACCTCGACCTTGCCCTCGCCGAATTTTTCGTAAAATCTGCGTACTTTTTCCTCGTTGCGGCAGTTTTTGTAAAGCAGAGTGCCCGTTTTCCTGTCGTGCCTTGTGCACAAAAGATATTCAAACCCGAGCCTTTTCTGTATCTCTTCAAGCAGAAAGTCGGGGCTTGCGCTTATAACCACCGAAAGCCTTTCCCTGTTTTCCTTTAAGAACCACGGGAATATCTTTTTTTCGTATTTGTCCCAGAACTTTTTGACCGCCCCGTCAAGGTCGATAAATCTTATAAAGCAGAAGATGTGCTTTTTGAATTTGTCGAGCTTTATAATATGTAACGCAAACAGCAGGGCGTCAACAATATAAAAGGGGAGCAAAAACAGCAGGTACGGATAATGCAGAAAGCAAAATATCGCAAACTTTGAGCCGCTGTCAAACGGTAAAACGGTTTTGTCAAAATCGTAAATATCCGCCTGCATAAAATACCCCCTAAAACACTATTTTATCTATTTTAACAGAACAGGCAACGAATATCAACAGTTTTAACAAAAATGTACATTTTTACCGATATTGTATATATGTACAAAAATAGTTCAACACAAACCCTCTAATCGTGCATTTTGCAAGAAAGTGATTTTGATTATGCAAAAATCGCCGCATTTCATTGACATATAACGGCGTTTTTGATATAATTTTGACCGTATTTTTATATAACTTGCAGGAGGTTCCTCAAATGACTTATTCAGAAAAAGTATTGAACGACTTAAAAATCAAGAATCCCGACCAACCCGAGTTCATTCAGGCTGCAACAGAAGTCCTTGAAGCGCTCGCTCCGGTTGTAGATAACGACCCCGTTTATGCAAAGACGGGTCTTTTGGAAAGATTGGTTGAGCCCGAGAGACAGATTATGTTCCGTATCCCTTGGGTTGACGATAAAGGCGAGGTACATGTAAACAGAGGCTACCGTGTACAGTTCAACTCGGCAATCGGTCCTTACAAGGGCGGTTTGAGACTTCATCCGAGCGTAAATCTCAGCATTATAAAATTCCTCGGCTTTGAGCAGATTTTCAAAAACAGCCTTACGGGTCTTCCGATAGGCGGCGCAAAGGGCGGTTCCGACTTTGACCCCAAGGGCAAGAGCAATATGGAAATTATGCGTTTCTGCCAGGCGTTTATGAACGAGCTTTTCAAATATGTCGGCGCAGATGAGGATGTTCCTGCAGGCGACATCGGTACAGGCGCAAGAGAGGTTGGCTATCTCTACGGTCAGTACAAAAAGCTTACAAACCGTTCCGAGGGCGTACTCACAGGTAAGGGCTTGAGCTTCGGCGGCTCGCTTGCGAGAACGGAGGCTACGGGCTACGGACTTGTATATATTACCGAGGAGCTTCTTAAAGACCACGGCAAGGATATGAACGGTGCAAGAGTTGCGGTTTCCGGCTCAGGTAATGTTGCCATCTATGCTATCGAAAAGGCTGCTCAGCTCGGTGCAAAGGTAATTTCCTGCTCAGACTCAAACGGCTATATCATTGACGAAAACGGTATTGACCTCGACCTTGTTAAGCAGATTAAAGAGGTTGACAGAAAGAGAATCAAGGAATACCTCAACGCTCATCCCGATGCCGTTTACGGCGAGGGCTCCGTATGGGACCATGTAACCTGCGATGTTGCTCTTCCGTGCGCTACGCAGAACGAAATCAATAAAGAACAGGCAAAGAGACTTGCCGACAGCGGCTGTTATGCGGTATGCGAGGGCGCAAATATGCCCACCGACAACGAGGCTATCGAAGTATTGCTTGAAAACAAGGTTCTCTTTATCCCCGGCAAGGCTTCAAACGCAGGCGGCGTTGCTACCTCGGCTCTTGAAATGGGTCAGAACTCAATCCGTTCCTCATGGACATTTGAAGAGGTTGACGCAAAGCTTAAAGGCATTATGATTAACATTTATTACCATATGAAAGAAGCTTGCGAGAAATACAATGTTCCCGATAACTTTGTTGTCGGCGCAAACATTGCGGGCTTTATGAAGGTTGCCGACGCAATGATGGCACAGGGCATTGTTTAATTGAAAATATAATACAGAGTATAAAAGCGCCCGTATTCGACGGATTTTTCGTTGAATACAGGCGTTTTTTCAATGTTATATCCATTGGTTTTTGAACATAATACTTGATTATGAAAAAATAAAATTTAAGTATTTAGTGGATTTGTTGTTGACAATATGTAAAAAATGTGCTATTTTGAAAAAGGAAAACGGTAAATTATTGAAATGTGGGGCTTAATATGAATTGGAAAAAGAAACGGCTTGTCGTCAGCTATTCCGTTGCCTTTGCAGTTTTGCTTGTCGCAGTTATTGCCGCAGTCGCTTATTCGCACGCATTAAAGGAAAATCCGAATTTCATTGCCAATGTAACCGCGCCCGAAAATGTTGATGCCATAACGGAGCAGGGCGGCTCATATTGTTATAAAATATCGCTCGACTATAATGAAACCAAGCTTCCGCATCAGCTTGTCGAACAGAAAAACAGCCTTGAACAGCGGGAAAAAATCAATGTTGACCTCGATAATTTACAGAATGAGCTTGACGCTCTCGAGGGGCGGTATATGATTGAGGCGAATTACGAAAATGTAGGCAAAAAGACGGTCATCACATTTAAGGGTGAGGTTACCGACTCCGCCACGGGTGCGCTTGTGCCTTTCGAGCGTGTGTATGAATACAATTTCATTCTGACCGAAAAAATTAACAAGCCCGACAGCTCGAAATATAAATACATAAAATGACCGATACAAAATAAAAGCTTTGAGTTACACCTGTGTGCAGCTCAAAGCTTTTTTTAATCCTTTAACTGTGAAATTTCAAGCAATTCTTCCCTTGAATTTCCCGTCATTATGTAGAAGCCGAAGCGTGTTCCGCTGTCCACTATCTCGTGGTCGCCGACCTCTTGTATCTCACTTACAAAATTAAGATTTTCGGGGTGCTCTTTCTTTATGCTTTCAAGGATTTCAACATCCTTTTTCGTGAAAACAAAGCGAATGGCCGCCGTTTTGGGCTCAAGGTCCTTTGCAAGTGACGGCTTCTGTCCCGCCGCAACCTCGATAACCGCTTTTACGAAGTCTATTCCCGTCGAAAGATGAACAAGGTCTGAACCTATGCAATCTCCGCCCATTCTCGAACCGATTTCGATTATACCTATATCTCCGCTCGGAGTAAGACGGAATTCGGAGTGCGAAGCGCCGTATTTAATCTGCAATGCATCAAGAGACTTGAAAATTACTTCTTTTACCTTTGCCATTACCTCGTTTGAAAGTCCTGCGGGCTCCATATGACCTGTTTCGATAAAATGCGGGGCACCGGTTGTGAACTTCTGCGTAACCGTGAGCAAATGATGCTCGCCGTTGTAGGAGATACATTCGCAGCTGAACTCGGGACCCTCAATGTATTCCTCGACAATTGCCTTTTTCTCAAAGGAATATGCCGCCGAAGCCTCAACCGCGTCTTTCAAGTCCTCTTTTTTATAAACCTTTGTAATGCCGCGGCTGCCCGAACGGTCGGTGGGCTTTACTATTACGGGGAAGGTAAACTGCGAGCAGTCGCCGAGCTCGTCGGCGGAGAAAACCGTCTCAAAGTGGGGGACTTTAACTCCGCCTGCCTTGAGCGCCTTTCTCATCTTGAATTTGTTTGTCGAAATTTCAATGCATTCTGCGCTGTTGTGTGTAAGTCTGAGTTTTTCCCCGAGATATTGCACCGTAATGTTCGCAAGGTCGGAGGCGATGGTCGCAACTGCGTCGGGCTTGATTTCCATGCACTTTTTGAGTATTTCTTCCTTTTCCACAATGCTTATGGGATAGAAGTAATCCGCCGTTCTTTCGCCGATTGAGCCGTCCTGCCACGCAAAGACATGAGTTTCAAAGCCCATTTCTTTAGCTTTGAGAATTAACGGATTTTGGAAATCGTTTGCGCCTATAATAACAATTTTTTTCATCATTTTCACCCTATCTGAAGATAGAAAACTATAACGCCCAACAGAATAAGTGCGTTACCTATAAGTTTGTTTTTGGTAATTTTTTCCTTGTAGAACACTCTGCCGAGTATCATTATAAGAACATAGCCGAGCGATTCTATTATAGGGCCGTTCTTGTAATCGACGCCCTTGTAAGCATAGATAATGCAGAGCGTAGACATAATCATAAGAGCGTAGCCGATAATTACCCATACATTTAAGTATTCTCTGATAAAGCTGCTGTATTTTTTCTGTGCGGCTTTTTTCAAAAACATCTGCGACGCCGATGAAATAAGCACGGCTCCGAAAAGTGAAATCCAATATTTAGCCATCTCTGTTCACCATCCATGTTCCGACAACGATGATAACGATGCCTATAATATTCTGAACGCTGATTGTTTCCTTGAAAAACAGCACAGCCCACAGTGTTGACCAGAATATAGCCAAAGCCCTGTTTGCGTAAGCCGTTGAAATATCTATGCGCTTTATAATCTGCTGCCAGATTATTGCGTAAATTCCGAGCACGAGCAGTTCACAGCCGTAGCATATAACAAAGCCCCAATTCTCCATTGTGAAAAGGCTTTTGTCAAAGCCCGAGGAGAAAAGCTCCTTCAAAAATCCGAAGAATGCGGACAGCTCGTATCTTGACGCAAATTTAGCCGCAATGCCCGAAAGCGTGTAAATACATACCGCCGCCTGCAGGAAAATCAGCATTTTAAGACTTAGCTTTTTTTCTTTTTCCTTTTTAATTTCTTCCAAAATAACACCTCTTAAACCGACAGGATTTTTTTGATGCAATCACAGATTTCATCGATTCTTTCATCGGGCAGGGGAATGGGTAAATTCAATATGCCCTTTTCGTGCTCTTTTGCTCCCGGTAAGCCGTCGGGTTGGTTGAACAGCGGCATAACGCACGGATACCAATCGCTTATCGGTATTTTATTTTCAAGACATTCGGAAACGAATGCGTTCCTTTTTTCGGGCTCTATAAAGAAGCTGAACCTCCACGGAACCGCCGAGTCGGAGTATTCGTAATATTTAAGACCGCAGTCTTTGAGATTTTCGCAATATCTTTTCAGGCACTTTCTTCTCAATTCGACAACTTTCGGCAAATCGGAAAGCTTTTCCCTTATCATATCCGCATCCGCTTTTGAAATTCTGTGAATGAAAGCATTTTTGCAGACGGTCGGGAGCATATTATATATTTCTTTTTCGATGTCGCATCCGTTTCCGTTATTACGCAAAAGTCTGTAAAGCTTTGAGAAAAACTCAAGATTTTTTTCGTCCTCCGAAGAAAACGCGGGGAGGGTCTTTTCTTTTTCTCTCATTGAGTCAAGCGAGTGTGTTTTACTGTAAAGAATACCGCCGAGTCCTAAGTCAAGCGTCTTTGAATATCCCGTGCTGTAAACCGTATAATCTCCGATTTCGCCGAGAGGATAATCAGCTTCGGCACCCATTGCGGAAGCGCAGTCCTCTATAAGCAGAATTTTGTTTTCTCTACAGAAAGCTGCTATTTCGGGAAGCTCCTTTACGGGATTTCCGTACATATGAGGGATAATCGCCGCAACGGTTTTGTCTGTTACTGATTTTTTGAAAAGCTCTGCATTTGTGTTGCCGCTGTCCTTTTCAACATCACAAAAGACAGGGGTCATACCTGCGTACAGAACAGGATAAATACCCGCATAACATAAGTTTGCGGGTACTGTAACATTTCCTTTTGCTTTCAAAGAATCAAGTATAAGATATATCGCCGCAGAAGCTCTTGCGGTAATCAACATATTTTTTTCTTCAAAAATCATAGTTTATTCCTTAAAGAGTAGCGGGACGCTGATCCTCTATAATGTAGTGGTAATTGTGATACTTTTTGCTTATCCACTCTTTTTTATAGTCTTTGTAAAGCTCAACCATATCGGTGTACTTGGGCTCCCAGTTTATCAGCTTCTTAGCCTTTGAGATGTCATAAATATAGCCTCTTGTGAGACCGGGAAGGTCGGGTCTGCAAGTTACGGTGCTCTTTTTGCCCTCGGGTCCGAAAACCTCCGCAAGAGCAAGAGCTTCTTCGTACTGTGAGTATCCTACGCCTGAAGCAATGGTGACGATACCCTTGTTTTCTCCGCTTGTGGCAGCCGCATAGAGTGCGGAAACAACATCTTTGATATAGACATGGTCTCTTTTAATGCTCTGGTCGCCCCAAACCTCAATCGGTTCAGCCTTGAGAGCCTTTTCAAAGAAAATTTCAAATGTGCTCTTTTTGTATGAACCGTCTGCATTGAGATGACCGAGGATTTCTCCATAGCCGTGAACGCCCGTAAGTCTTAAAACAACAGCGTTCATACCGAAATCCTTATTGTAGTATTCAACAAAGTTTTCAGCTGCGATTTTCGAAATAATGTACGGCGAATGGTCGCCCTTGAAGCTGATTCCGTCAGCTTCGGAAATTACCTTTTTGTCGATGTCGTTGTAAACCTTGTGAGACGAAGTAACAACTACCTTTTTAATGTTATTTCTGTATGCAAAGTCAAGAACCTTATATACGCCGAGGGTGTTTACTTCAAAAAATCTTTCAATCGGTGTTTCAAGCTCTGCAAGACAAGCGGAAAGGTCGATGATTGCGTCAACATTTTCGGTGGGGAGCGTGTCAAAGCATTTGTCGTCGTTCAAGTCAAAATACTGAAAAGGAACATTGTTTTCCTTGAAAAATTCCTGTACTTTCTTTGACCTGCCCAAAGCAAGAACATCAACGCCCTTGTTTACCATTTCCGTACAAAAATATCTGCCTACATATCCTGTTGCGCCAATAACTAAAATCATAATTTTCTCCTTTATTTCATTTCGGTTTTAGATTGCGTTTTTACGGAACGAACGATATAAAGCGGTCGTTCCTTGACTTCATTGAAAATATATCCTATATAAATTCCGAGAACACCGATTGCGATAAGTATTATTCCGCTCAGGAAATATATCGAGGCCATAATACTTGTCCAGCCTTCGGGGACAGTTCCCTTAAAGAAGTACGATATTACCATATAAATAAAATATATGAAAGCCGCCGCAGCAACAATAAAGCCGAAAGTTACCGAGAACATAAGAGGCTTGTTTGATTGCGCCGTTATAAATTTTGATGCCATGCTGAGCTTTCGCTTCAGATTGTAAGAGGATTTGCCCTCGTATCTGATATCCGCTTCAACATCAATGGCGGTTTGCTTATAGCCTATCCATTTAATGAAAAGGGTATAGGCTCTGTTCTGTTCACGCATTTTGCAATAGTTTTTGATAACTTCGCTGCGTGAAATGCTGAAATTGCAAATTGAATTGTCATACTGACCGTCGGTAAAGTAATCATATACCTTATAAAATGCTTTTGAGAGGAATTTGACGGATGCCTTGTCCTTGCGGTCTTTTCTTCTCGCAAAGACAACATCGTATCCCTCCTGAGCTTTGTTGTAAAGGTCAAGTATTCCTTCGGGTCTGTCCTGAAGGTCGCAGTCCATAACAACTACCCAGTCTCCCGTACAGTAGTCAAGACCTGCGGTAATAGCGCATATCTGACCGAAGTTTCTTGCTAATTCAAGTCCTATTACATGAGGATTTTCATCACATACCTTTTCCACCTCTGTCCAAGAGCCCTTGGGACAGGCGTCGTTTACAAGGATTATTTCAAAGTCATCTGTTATCTTCTCAACGGTTGCACTGACTCTTTCGGTCAGGGGCTTGACAGCCGCGGGGCAACCGTAAACAGGAACAACAACCGATATTTTCAAATGTTATTCTCTCCCTTCAAAATACTGCTTAACGCATTTTATAACATAATCTCTGTCCTCTTGTGTAAGCTTATAGTAAAGAGGCAGACGGACAAGTCTTTCGCTTTCCTTTGTGGTGTATTCGTCCTCGCCGTCAAATCTGCCGAACTTGTGTCCCGCGGGTGCCGAGTGGAGGGGAATGTAGTGGAATACGCAGTAAACACCTTCCTCTTTAAGCTTTGCTATAAAGTCTGTACGCTCTTCAAGGTTTTTAAGCTTGATATAGAACATATGGGCGTTGTGTACACAGCCTACGGGAACGGTCGGAAGCTCGATATATCCCTTTTCCTCCAAGGGCTTGAAAGCCTCGTAATATGCGTTCCAGGTAGCAAGTCTGTTGTCGTTTATCTCGTCCGCAACCTGAAGCTGAGCCCAAAGATAAGCTGCGTTGAGCTCACTGGGAAGATAGCTGTCGCCGAAATCCACCCAAGTGTATTTGTCAACCTGACCGCGGAAGAATTTAGCCCTGTTTGTGCCTTTTTCACGCAGGATTTCAGCCTTTTCGTTGTAGGCGGGGTTGTTGATTATAAGTGCGCCGCCCTCGCCCATGGAGTAGTTCTTCGTCTCATGGAAAGAGTAGCAGCCGAAGTCGCCCATTGTGCCGAGCGCCTTGCCCTTGTATGTGCTCATAACACCCTGTGCGGCGTCCTCAATAACCATAAGATTATGGCGCCTTGCAATGTCAAGGATTGTGTCCATTTCGCAGGAAATTCCCGCATAGTGGACGGCAACTATTACCTTTGTCTTTTTTGTGATTGCAGCTTCGATTTTCTTTTCGTCAATGTTCATAGTGTCGGGGCGAACATCAACGAAAACAAGCTTTGCGCCTGCAAGAACGGGTGCGTTTGCCGTGCTTGAGAAGGTGTAACTCGGAAGTATAACCTCATCGCCCGGCTTCAAGTCACAAAGCAGCAGTGCCATATCAAGTGCCGTGGAGCCGCTCGTCGTCAGAAGTGCTTTCTGAGCATTGAACTTTTCTTCAAGCCATGCGTTGCACTTTTTTGTGAACTGACCGTCGCCGCAGATTTTATATGAGTCAACGGCTTCCTTAATGTAGGTAAGCTCGTTGCCTACATACGGAGGAATGTTAAAACTAATCATAATTTTTCTCCTTTTTTATCAGCTTGCTAACAAAACATTTGTATAAGATGTAACCGATATCATAAACAGCACCGTGCATATTGACGAAACAACAGCACATTGCGCTTTTTCACTTTTAAGAAGCGTTACAAACGCTTCAACGCCTTTAGCCGTAAACACTGCAAGCGCAGGGAGCATCGGGAAGCAGTATCTTCCCTGGGGCTGGTAGTCCGAGAAATAGCTGTTGTAAACACTCAACGCTATTGCAATAACTCCGCATGCCACAAGAGCAAGATAGAACATAACCCAATCCAATGTCGGCTTTTTTTTCTTTGATTTAACGGCAAGCTTAATAAGATAAAAAGCAAAGCCGATAAATGCGATTGCAAAGAATATTTTATAGAATCTGTAAACTGAATTGCTCAGCGGATAAGCCATCGGACCGAAGCAACCGATGAAGCTTTGATAAGAGGAGGAAATCCACCCCATATCGTTGAGCATAAACGAAAGCGAATATCCGTGCTGCGAGGGTGTTCCCCTGCTGCCGGGCTTATATCCTTCCTTAGCGTACTCAAGGCCGTAATCGTGCATAACATTGAAGCCGAGAAGGTCGTGATACAGATAAACATGTCTCGCAAACAGATAACCCATAAGAACAAGCGTAATGATAACGATAAATGCGCTCATCTTTACAAAGCCTTTGAAGTCTTTTTTGTTGTGATAGAAGTATGTGATGAAGTATATGAAAATACTTGCGAGCACCCATACATAGCTGTTGTAATATGACATAGCGCAAACCGCCATACCGACGGATAAGAGCAGGGCATTTTTGAAATTCCAGTTTTCATTTATCGCAAGCGTCCACGCATACAGTATCATTGAAATGCCAAGCATTGAACAGATGTCGTTATTTACATAGCTTCCGAGGAAAGCGAACTGAGGCATTGCCGCAATAACGGTAATCATTATCCACCTTGACGGAGTTTTGAAAATCTGCTTTGAAGCCTTAACGGTAAAATACACTGTGAGTGTTGCGCAGCATACGCTGACCATACGGGCAGCCAAGAGAATGTAAAAGCTGTTTGCCGTGAAAAGCGAAGCCAATTTCATAGGAATATAGTCGAGCACATTGCAGAGCATTGTCGGGAGCAACGCATATGAGAAGCCCCATACGGGGTTCGCGGCTTCCGTTCCGACAGGCAGCCTGTTATTGTTGAAGAAGAACAGCGATACATCATACCGCATAGCCTCGTCGGGACCGTAATTCAATGGCTTTATTATCCACATCGTGTAATAGACAAAGCAGGCAGCAAGGAAAATCAATTCAAATACGGTAAGAGATTTTTCGGTCTTTTTGCCCGTAGCCCATTTTACAAAAATGAATAATGCAATGCTGATTCCCGCAAAGAAAATCAAAACATGTACTATGCTGAATGTTCCGTCAAAACGAAGAACGGTTTTTGCGCTTGACGGAGATACTATAATGTCGTCAATAGCAAAATTACCGTCAATGTCAATTCTCAGTGACGAATAATCTCCGCCGGGTATTTCCATTATTGCCGATTTTGCGGGGAAAGTAGCGGTCATTTGTTTTGAAGCACTTGCCGAAAACTCCGTTGCGGTTTCCGCATAATAAACCTGAACAGGAGTATCTTTGGTAATATGAGAGCCGAACTTTATATATATTGTTTTAACGGTTTCGTTGACTCCCGTAAAAATAAGTTGCGGGTCGTCGCTTGACTGATTATATATATTGCCGTTTGAATTGTATCCGACCGGCGTCAACACACAGTCCTCTTTATTAAGAAGGGAAACCGACCCGTCAGGAAACTCTACCGAACGGTTTACGGTAAACAGGCATAATTCAATTAAGACGGAAAAGACAAGTGCAACCGCAAAAATGATGCACAGGCTTCTTTTTTTGCTTTTCATTAAAATAAAAACACTCCTCAAACCGATAGTTATGTCAAAGCACAATAATCCATTTTTCAACATTATAATACGATATAACGCAAAAATCAATTGTTTTATTCTAAAGAAACAACCGAAAAGCTATTTTATTGAAAACACTTCGCAGAACCGGGCAAAAGCGTGCGGAATAAAACGGCGGGAAAAAACTTTTTTCAAAAAAATAAAAAATTATCTTGACGAAAACGAATGTATGTGATATTATATTCAAGCGTTCGAAACGCTGGTGTAGCTCAGTTGGTAGAGCAGCTGATTTGTAATCAGCAGGTCGGGGGTTCAAGTCCGTCCACCAGCTCCATTATTTTGTACAACAAAATAATTTATGTGGGAGTGTTCCCGAGTGGCCAAAGGGGGCAGACTGTAAATCTGTTGTCGACGACTTCGGTGGTTCGAATCCACCCGCTCCCACCAAATAATAACCAATCGCTTTTGCGGTTGGTTATTATTTTTTTGTGAAAAAAGGGTGGATGAGAACCGCGTCGTCGCAAGCTGCATATCGCTTGCGGCGATTTTATCGCCTCGCACTCATTTCGCTGCTCCTCCTTTGCCCCGAAAAGCAGGCTTTTCGGGGGCCCCGTTTTCTTATAAATCGGAGGTTTGCGAAGCAAACGAACGCCGAGCGCAGCTCGGGTCCATCCGCTCCTACCAAGAAAAGCTCTTGTTCTTTTGAACAAGAGCTTTTCAGTTATATTCGCCTTGCAGCGAGTTATATTGCTTCGCAGTGATATTTGGCTTCGCCGAGTGATATTGCCTTGCGGCAGTTGAAGAGGCGAATATAATATCACTGTGCCAAAGGTGCAATATCACTTTTGCAAGAGCAAAAATATCACGCCGAACAAAGTGAGGCATATCACCCAAAATAATAAAAATACGTTTTTCCAAAATCGTATTCACTCACGGCGGCGTTGTTTCGCTACCGCCCTGTTTCGGTTAAATAAAACTGTAAATATGATTTTATGTATGTTTATTTGACTATTGCTTTTGCAATCGTCTTCTTGTTATATTCGCCTTGCGGCGAGTTATATTGCTTTGCAGTGATATTCGGCTTCGCCGAGTGATATTGCCTTGCGGCAGTTGAAGAGGCGAATATAATATCACTGCGCCAAAGGCGCAATATCACTTTTGCGAGAGCAAAAATATCACGCAGAGTTAAGTACAGATTTCCATCTGTGCTTCTTTTTTGTGTGAATATGAAATCAAAAAGGGATTCGAATCCCCAAAATCTTTTGCAAGGCAGGCCTTGGCAAAAGAAGTCTGTCAAACGCAGAGAACCGTCCCCTGTGTTTCGTTTCATTGATGACATTAGCAGATTTTTAAGATGTCAGTATGGATTATATAATGTGCAGAACAGATAATCCGAAATTAAACAGATAACAAAACATTTTTCAAGATTTATATTGAAAAATTTGCGGATTTAATCTAAAATTACAGTGTATATTTATTTTTGATTTCATTTAACTCGGAGGAGATAGTGTGAAAAATCACACTATCCTAATTATAGTGCCCTCAAAATTTGCCTTTGGCATAATTTT
>ERZ825137.320-NODE-320-length-69100-cov-5.799421_pt1 | contig 69100 bp, 80 predicted proteins | sample MGYA00519873_ERZ825137 | MGnify/ENA primary metagenome ERZ825137 (study PRJEB31778, sample SAMEA3449190) | human gut metagenome | biome: human gut; feature: human-associated habitat; material: faeces | place: United Kingdom | collected 2010/2012 ...
GGTTTTTCGAACACAATTCAGTATTTTGTTGATACTGATATAGATTTAGCCAAAATTAAGTACATTGTACCCGTTGGATACATTAAAGGAAGGAGGGCTCCAATTAAGTGTTTAAAAGAACTAAAAGAACAAGCCAAAACACTCACTCCTAATGCCGAAATTACTGCTCCAATTAAGGATAAAGCAGAGATTAAAAATATCCAATCTGATGGTATTTCAATCTTCGATAATCAACCTATGAAAGATAGATTTCACCAAAAAAATTTTGATGAGATTAAAAAAGATTTAATTTTGATGTTTAAAGACATAAAACTTGACTAAAAAAGTAAAAAAAGCACTAAAAATAGTGCTTTTTTTATGTCAAATTATTAAAAAACTCTAACTGGCAATAATAATTGGGTTAAACTTTCATCATTTATTTCTTTAAGAATGGTTGGTTTTATTTCACCTGTAAAATAGAAATTAATTTTATCTTTTTCAAATGAACGAAGTGCCTCTAATAAATATCTTGTGCTAAAAGCTATTTGAAAATTTACATCATTTATTTCATTTAAAAGATAAATTTCTTCAACAACTTTTCCAATTTCAGAAGCAAATGATGATATTTCTAACATATTTTCTTTAGTTTCCATCTTTATAATATTTTTTTCTTTGCTTTGAGCAAGTAAAGCAGCACGATCAATAGATGAGAATAAATCATTAAGTTTAGTAGTAATTATAAATATGAAATCATTTGGAATAAATGATGAAGTATTTGGATAAGTACCATTTAATAAGTTAGATTGGAAGTCAACATGTTCATATCTAAACAATATTTTGTTATTAAATACATGGATTTCAACATTTTCTTCATTATCTTCTAATATTTTATCTAAATTATCAACATTTTTTCCAGGAATAACGATATCTACTGGTTCGCTTATAGTTTGATCCAATATAATTGTCTTTTTAGCTAAACGATATGAATCAGTTGCAATAGCCTCTAAGACATTACCATTAACTTTAATATTAATACCTGTAAGCAATGGACGAGATTCTTGAGTTGATATAGCAAATATTACTTGTTTAATTAATGTTTTTAAATCTGTTGCTTTTAAATTAATATATTCATCCTTTGTTTCTATATCTATTTGTGGATAATCTAAACTATTTAAACAATTTAGGTTATATTTACTATGTTCAGTGTAAATCATTATCTTTAAATCGTCAATAACTTCAAAGTTTACAACATCACTTGGCATTTTTCTAATGATATCTATTAAAAATTTACTTTGAATAATAATTGTTCCTGTAGTATCAATGCTTTCTATTTTATCACTTGGGATAAACGATTTAATAGTTAAATCCGTATCACTTGCCATTAATGTAAGTCCTTCACTCGTAAGTTCAAACTTTATTCCATTAAGTATTGGGATAATGTTTCTACTTGATATTGCTTTGCTTACATTCACTAATTGGTCTAAAATAATATTTTTCTTAATTTTAAATTTCATATAATATTCCTTCTTTCTTTTTTTTATATTATTTTTATTATTAGTGTTGAAAATGTTGAAAACTATGTTTACACCTTTATTTCCATACATTTTACACATTATTTTTCACTTTTAAGTGTTAATAACTTACAACTTATTAACATTAATTCATGATTTTATCTTTAATTTTATTAATTTCTTCTCTCAGTTCTTCATCTTTTTTAAATGATTCCCCTATCTTATCACATGCATGGATAACTGTTGCATGATCTCGGTTGAATTCAAGTCCTATTTTATCCAGTGTTTCCTCAGTTGTCATTTTACATAAGTAAATAGCAACTTGTCTTGCATGATTGATAATCGCCGTTCTTTTCTTGCTTTTTAATGATTCAACTGTCAAGTCATAATACTCAGCAACAGCTTTTTGAATCTTTTGTATATTATTCGTGATATACACGGAAGAACCGATATAATCTTTTAAAGCATCTTTTGCAAACTCTAAGTTGATTTCTTTTGGTGAGTACATTGCTGTTACAGCATATAAACGGTTAATCGCGCCTTCCAAGTGTCTTACGTCATTTTCACAGTTATTTGCAATATACTCTAAAACTTCCGGAGCTATAAGTTTACTAACTTCGTGCCCAGCAATCTTATTTTTAACTATCTTTAATCTAAGTTCATAATCTGGAGGCATTATATTAACTGTAAGTCCCCAAGTAAATCTTGTTCTCAAACGCTCTTCTAGTACTTTTAAGTCATCAGGGCTTCTATCAGAAGATATAATTATCTGTTTATTTAAACTATATAATTCATTAAAAGTATTAAAAAATTCATCTTGAGTTTTATTTGCACCACCGAGGAATTGAATGTCGTCTATGATTAAAACATCAACACTTCGATACTTTTCCTTAAAATGGGCAATCAGATCTAAATTATTATCATCTTTTCTATTTATCTGTGTAAAATCGGTAATAAAGCGTTCACTCGTAACGTAAAGTACAGTTTTATTAAGATTTTCTTTAACAAAATTACCAATTGCATGCATTAAATGAGTTTTACCCAACCCACTCTTTCCATATATAAAAAGTGGATTATAAAGTTTTCCAGGCTGCTCAGCAACAGATAAACCAACCGTTTGAGCAAGTCTATTTGAATTTCCTACCACAAAGTTATCAAAAGTATAGTTTGGATTTAAATTGCTGTTATTATCTTTAAACTTTGGAATATCGATAACCGGTTCTTCAATAATAACCTCTTCTTCTTTAATATCATCCTTACAAATTACTTCAAAATCAAATTCATCATCACTTATTTCTTTTAAGACGTCTTTAATAATATTTTCATAATAATTATTAATATAGTCCTTTTTATATTTATTTGCTGCACATATTACCAAATTATGGTTATCCAAACTTATAATCTCAGCATCTTTAAACCAAGTGTTAAATGAAATATTATTTAACTTACTGCTAAGGACATTCAAAAAATTGTTCCAAAAATTCTCCTTCTCCATTTAACCACCCTAATTCAAATTCGATTTTGTTTAACTAAGTAAATTGTAAATCACTTTTGTTGAAAAATAAAGTACAATATTTAAAATTTATGTTATCAACACGTTATCAACAAACTTATTAACAATTTATGTACTATAATAACGTAAAAAAATCTACTTTTCAACACTTTCAACAAATTATTTAAAAAAGTTTTCAAACGGTTAAAAAAGTTTTAAACAATTAACGTTGAAAAGTTGAAAACTACTAAATTTACCGAAAATAACGCAAAAATAATTGACTTATACAACCTATTATTATATAATAACCTTGCTTTTGAGATGTGGAGGTGGAACAAGAATGAAAAGAACATTTCAACCAAATAATCGTAAAAAATCAAAAAAACATGGATTCTTTGCACGTAAAAATTCTAAGATTCTAAAAACTAGAAGAGCAAAAGGAAGAAAAATTTTAAGTAGATAATATAAGCCACTTTGTGGCTTTTTATTCTATATGAAAAAGGAGGGTAATTATGAAAAAATATGAAACAATAAAGGAACATAAGGAATTTGATTATATAATCCATAAATGCCCTTACAAAAAAAGTAATAGTTTTATTATATATAATAAGGAAAACGATTTTAATTATCCACGATTTGGTATAGCTGTATCAAAAAAACTTGGAAATGCGGTTACACGTAATCGAGCTAAAAGGGTAGTTAGGGAATTAATTCATAATAACAAAAAGTTATTTAAAAATAATAAAGATTATATTATAATAATTAAAAAAGGTCTTCTTGATTTATCTTATAAAGAATTAACTGATGAATTGATTAAGACATTAAGATAGGTGGGAATATGAAAAAGAAGATATTTATTATAGTTGCAATCGTGTTAGTAACGTTGACTGGTTGTAATAAAACTTTAGTTGATGGAGACAAGAAAAGAGTAATTGATGAAAAAACAGGTCAAAGTTTATCAGCAAATATTCTATGTTTACCAGAGGATGAAGAAATTTTAGCAAATTATCAAAAATATGAAAAATACATGGATGTTAAATTAAGTGATTTACCTAAATGTTCAGCTATGAAGGTTTACGATAAAAAATCTTATAACGGACTTTGGGTACAATTATTTGTCCGTCCACTTGCATGGGTAATAATTAATTTAGGTAAGCTTTTAGGAAATTATGGTATATCTGTTATGGTAATCGGTATTATCATTAGATTAATAATGATGCCATTCAGTGCTAAAACAATTAAACAACAAGAAAGCTTAAAGAAAGCTCAACCAGAACTAGAAAGAATTGAAAAAAAATATAAAGATCGCACAGATCAAGAAGCTATGATGCAAAAGAGTCAAGATACTTTAGCTGTTTATAAAAAATATAATATAAATCCAATGAGTAGCTGTTTAATATCATTTATTCAATTGCCTTTATTCTTTGCTTTCCTAGAAGCAATAAATAGAGTACCTGCAATATTTGAAAATAACTTTTGGAAATTCCAATTAGGAACAACACCACTTGTTGGTATCAAAGAAGGAAATTATTATTACATAATTTTAATAGTTTTAATTGTATTGTTTACGGCTTTATCATTTAAAATGACAATGTCTCAAACAAGCGTTACTACAGAAAGTGGTATTCAATCAAAATATATGATGATATTCATGACCGTGTTTATTGGAATTGCATCAATTCAACTGCCATCTGCTATTGCACTATATTGGGTAGTAACAAATGCATTTAATGTATTCCAAACAATATTGTTTAAGAAAGTAGGTTAAAATTATGAAGTATGAAGTATTTGAAGGAAAAACAGAAGAAGAAGCAAAAGAAAAAGCATTAACTGAATTAAATATAAGTGAAAATGAATGTTTAACTCATGTAGAAAAAATACATACAGGACTTCTAAAAAAAGAATCAGTTAAGTTATATGTATACAAACTAACTGATATAGTTGACTATTTAAAGGAATACCTTGAATCAATTATAAGTGGTATGGGAATAAAAGTTACTTTTGAATCAAAGATTAGAGATGAACAAATAACAATAAAGATGTATTCTGATAACAATAAAATACTTATCGGTCATAATGGTCAAACATTAACAGCTCTAACAACCATTTGTAAACAAGTAGTTATGAATGAAATAAAAAGTTATCCATATTTAATATTAGATGTAGAAAACTATAAAGAAAAACAAGTTAAATACTTAGAAAGACTTGCTAAAAATATTGCTCGTGAAGTTAAATCAACTCATGAACCAGTTGAACTTGAAAATATGAATTCTTATGAAAGAAGAGTAATTCATAATATTTTAACTGATGATAAATATGTTTATACTGAAAGTACTGGAGAAGAACCAAATAGACACGTAGTAATTAAACCTAAGGAGAATAAATAATTCTCTTTTTTTTTTCAATTGTAAGTGTTAAAATATGAGTGTGTTTGAAGGAGGCTAAGTTATGAATGAAAATATATGTGCAATATCCACTGCTTTAGGTGTTGGAGCAATTTCAATAGTTAGATGTTCTGGACCAGATGTAATAAGTATTGTAAATAAAATATTTAAGGGAACAAATTTAGAAAATGTTTCTAGTCATACTATTCATTATGGACATATAGTTGATGGGAATGAAGTAATTGATGAAGTACTTGTAAGTGTAATGCGCGCTCCTAAAACTTTTACTATGGAAGATGTAGTAGAGATAAACTGTCATGGCGGAATTTCTACAACAAACAAGGTATTAGAATTATTACTTGTAAGTGGTTGTCGTATGGCTACTCCTGGTGAATTTACTAAAAAAGCTTTTTTAAATGGTAGAATTGATTTAACTGAGGCTGAAGGAATTCAAGAACTTATTTCTTCAGAAGGAGAAGAAGCTAGAAAATATGCCATGAATAAAGTAGAAGGAAATCTAAAAAATATTATAAAATCAATAAGGGAAAAACTTGTTAATTTAAGTGCTGTTCTTGAAGTTAACTATGATTATCCTGAAGAAACTGATAACCCAGAAATGACTTACGATCTATTAAGCACTAAATTAAAAGAGATTGATACGTCTTTAAAATCTCTAGTAAGTTCAACAGAAAACGTACAATTTGTCTCAAATGGAATAGATTTAGCAATAATTGGAAAACCAAATGTTGGAAAAAGTAGTATTTTAAATCATTTAACTAATGAAAATAAAGCAATAGTTACGAGTATTGCTGGAACAACAAGAGATGTTGTGTATGGATCCATATTTTTAAATGGGGTTAAATTCAACTTAATCGATACAGCTGGAATAAGAGAAAGCGATGACTTAGTAGAACAAATAGGTGTAACACGTAGTAAAGAAGTGATTATGTCTTCAGATTTAGTTGTTTTTGTTTTAAACAATAATGAACCAATAACTCAAGAAGAATTAGATGTTATTAACACTGAAACTTCTGCTAAAAAAATAATTTTTATCAACAAGTGTGATCTTGAGGAGAAAATCAATTTAGATAAATTGAATAATTATACGATTTGCTATGGAAATACAGTAGAAGCAAATGGTTTGGATTCATTAAAACAAACTATAATAGAATTGTTTAATCTTGATGAATTAAAAAGTAAAAACTATAATTATTTATCAAATGCAAGACATATTGCTTTAGTAAAAGAAGCTGTTTCTGCTGTGGAAAATGGAATCGAATCTGCAGAAAATGGACTTCCATTTGAAATGATTTCAGTTGATATAAATGAAGCATATGATCTTTTAGGAGAAATAATTGGAGCAGTTTATAAAGATGAATTGTTAGACACTTTATTTTCTAAATTTTGTCTAGGAAAGTAGGAATGACTTATGAAATATGATGTAATAGTAGTTGGAGGCGGACATGCCGGAATTGAAGCTGCAGCAGCAGCTGCAAGATGTGGATGTTTTACTGCACTTATCACTTCCAATTTAAAAAATATAGCTGATATGCCTTGTAATCCAAGTATTGGTGGAACAGCAAAAGGAATTGTTGTAAGAGAAGTAGATGCTTTAGGTGGTTTAATGGGACGTGTAGCTGATATGTCTCATTTACAAATAAAAATGCTAAATTCTAGTAAAGGTCCAGCTGTTAAAAGCCTTCGTGCTCAAGGAGATAAAATTACTTATCCTAAAAATATGGTAAATGAATTAAAAAAATTAGAAAACCTTGAAATAATAGAAGGAATGGTTGAAGATTTAATTGTTGAAGATAATTCTATTAAAGGGGTAATCTTAGATAATGGAGATAAATACTATTGTATATCTTTAGTATTAACTACTGGAACATACTTAAAAAGTAAGATATTAGTAGGGGATACTCATAAATATGAAGGACCTCATGGAGAAGTTAGTAGCAAACATCTTTCTGATAAATTAAGAGACCTTGGATTAGAAATTCAAAGATTAAAAACCGGAACTCCTCAAAGAATAGATCCCACAGCAGTTGATTATTCAGTTTTAACTCCTGAATTAGGTGATGATGAATTACTTGCATTCTCATTTGATAGAAAGCCGGATTATGATCCTAAAAAACAAAGAAAATGTTATTTAGTTTATACAAATGAAGAAACTCATAAAATAATAAGAGATAATTTGGATAAATCAGCAATGTATGGTGGTTATGCTGAAGGAATAGGTCCACGTTACTGTCCAAGTATTGAGGATAAAGTAGTTCGTTTTAAAGATAAAGAAAGACATCAATTATTTCTAGAACCAGAAAGTGACTTTTATCCAGATTTATATTTACAAGGTTTTTCAACATCTATGCCAATAGACGTTCAAGAAAAAATGGTTCATAGTTTAAAAGGATTAGAACATGCCAAAATATTAAAATATGCTTATGCCATTGAATATGATGCCATTAATCCGTTACAAATGAAACCATCTTTGGAATCAAAGATTATAAATGGCTTATTTACTGCTGGTCAAATAAATGGAACAAGTGGATATGAAGAAGCCGCAGGTCAAGGTATTATTGCTGGAATTAATGCAAGTCAAAAGGTAAAAGGTGAAGAACCACTAATTTTAAAAAGAAATGAAGCTTATATCGGTGTATTAATTGACGATTTAGTAACAAAGGGAACAAAAGAACCTTATAGATTATTAACTAGTCGTGCTGAATATCGTTTAGTTTTAAGACATGATAATGCTGATTTAAGATTAAGAAGCATTGGTTATAAATATGGGTCTGTAACCGAAGAACAAATGAATAACTTAAATCGAAAGAAAGAAAGTATTGCTTCCCTAAAAGATGAACTTGCAAGCATTAAAGTTAATGCTCATAATGTTACAAAAGAAATACTAGAATCTTTAAAAACGGATACTTTTGAAGTAGGAATGAGTCTTCTAAATTTACTAAAAAGACCACAAATAAAAATAAGTATGTTAAAACCATACTTAGAAAACACTTATACAGATGAAGTTCTTGAAATAGTTGAAGTAGAAATTAAATATGCTGGTTACATTGAAAAAACAAATCGTGAAATAGAAAAAATGTTAAAATTAGAAAGCAAACAAATTCCTGATGATATTGATTATGACAAAGTATCCAACATTGCCAGTGAGGCTAAACAAAAATTAAAACAAATTCGTCCTCAAACTTTAGCTCAAGCAACACGTATAAGTGGAGTAAATTTAACGGATATATCCGTACTTTCAGTTTATCTAAAAAAACATTATAGTAAGGATTTAAAAGATGAATAAAGAAGAATTTGTAAATGAACTATCCAAATTTGATATCAAAATAGAAGATGTCACATTAGAAAAATTTAATATTTATATAGAAGAACTCTTAAAATATAATGAACATACAAACTTAACAGCAATAAGAGATTATGATTCAGTTTTGCTAAAACACTTTTTTGATTCTCTTATGATAGAAAGATTTTATGACTTTTCATCAGTAGAAACCTTACTTGATATTGGAACCGGTGCTGGTTTTCCAGGCATGGTTTTAGCTATAATGCATCCAAATATTAAAGTAACTTTATTGGATTCTAATAATAAAAAGTTGAAATTTCTAGAGTTATTAACAATGAAATTGGGAATAAACAATGTTGAAATAGTTCACGAAAGAGCTGAAGAGTTTGCAAATAAAAGAAGAGAATATTATGACGTTACCACATCTCGTGCTGTAAGTGACTTACAAATTTTATCAGAACTAAGTATACCTTTTTGTAAGATAAATGGATATTTTATACCTCTTAAAGGTAATGTCGATGATGAATTAAAAAGAAGCAAAAAAATCATTGCTGAGTTAGGTGGAAACATCGAAAAAACATTTACTTATAAATTAATAAAAGAGGACTCCCTTAGAAATATTATTTTAATAAAAAAGATAAAGAAAACTCCTGATAAGTATCCTCGTGCATATTCAAAAATTAAAAATGATGTTGAAAAAAGTAGTAAAATAAAGTAATATTAGTATAGAATAATTGGGGTGAAGAACATGAAAATGGAATCACAAATACAACTTATTAATATGGAAGATATAATTCCTAATAGATTTCAACCAAGACTTCGATTTTCTGAAGAAGGATTAGATGAACTTGCTGAATCTATAAAAGAACATGGAATTATTCAACCACTTGTTTTAAGAAGAGTTGGAAATAAATTTGAAATAATAGCTGGAGAAAGAAGATTTAAAGCATCTGAATTAGCTGGATTAACAGCAGTTCCTGCAATAATAACAGATCTAGATGATAATGAATCAGCTGAAGTAGCTATAATTGAAAATACACATAGAAGAAATCTTTCAGCAATAGAAGAAGCAAGATCTTATAAAAAACTTCTAGATAGAAAATATGTAACACAAGATCAACTTGCAAAGCGTTTAGGTACAAGTCAATCAACTTTAGCTAATAAAATTCGTCTTTTAAGTCTAGCTCCAGAAGTTCAAGATGCTTTGATGAATGAAAAGATAAGTGAAAGACATGCGAGAAGTTTACTTAAAGTAACCGATAAACTAAAACAAGTTGAATTATTAAATAAAATCATTAATGAGAGATGGACAGTAAAAAGACTTGATGATGAAATCCAAGATATCTTATCAAGTTATCAAAATAACAAAAACATAACTGGCGAAGTTCATGCTAACAGCCAACTTGATGTTAATGTTAACAATATTTTAAATAATTCTACTGATATTGGTACATCTAATGAAGTAAACTATTCATATACAAATGATTTTAGTAATAAAACATCTGAAAAAAAATCTCTTTTCTTTAATAATTTAGAAAATGAATCTGTTAATATGAATCCAGAAGCATCAATTGGATTTAATCCATTTAAAACAAGTGGAGTTAGCACAAATCCTCTTTTAAACGAATTAGACGTTATTGATATTGATGAAGAAGAGGATAATGAATCCAAACCTCAAGAATCACCAAAAAATATAGTATATGGTGAACCAATAGTCGAAACAACCGACGAAATTGAAAATGAATTAAAGAAAATTATTAACCTTGCTAATAAAAAAACTCAAAAGGTTAGATTTGAAGAATTTGATTTTGGAGACATGTATCAAATAGTTATTAAAGTAGACAAAAACGGCCATTAAGGTCGTTTTCATTTTATGTAAGGAGTTTGAGTTCCATCAATAAAGTAAAATAATTCCTTTGATTTTGCAGCATATTTTCCTGTTTTAGGATTTACAGGAATCGCGATAACATTTTTTGGTAGAGAATACCATTCATCATCTATTATATCTTCAGTAAATGCATTAACGCTTCTAAGCCATATATCTTTAATTATTTTAGAATATGCTTTAGGTGTATCTTCATTTTGATCATTTCCTGCCCAAAATATTGATAAAACATTATTGTTATAACCACTTATCCAGTAATCATTATCGGTAGTTCCACTTTTTAAAGCATACTTTTGGTTTAATTTTCCATTTAGATAAATAACGGTAGGTGAATTATAATCAACGTAATTATAATTATATGTATTTCTCATCATTTCATTTAAAATATATAAAGCATCATCATTTAAAACTTTTTCTTCTTTATTCTTATGAATATATAGGACATTACCCTCAACATCTTCAATTTTATTTATAAAATAAAGCTCTCTTTTGTATCCATTGCTCGCAAGTGTTGTATAAGCAGTTGCATAATCTAACATATTGATTTCACTTGCACCTAAAGCAAGAGATGGATTAGGAGCAAGATTTTCTTTTAACCCACAAGTTTTTAATGTATCAACTAAAGTATTTTCTCCTAAAAATAAATGTGTTTTAACCGCATATATATTATCAGAATAAGCAAGAGCTAAAGCCATAGATATATCTTTATTCGCATATTTATTTCCATAATTAGTTGGATTATAAACCTTATTTTCTTGAAATACAAAAGAAGTTTTTTCTGATTTAAATGTTGATGCTTCTGTCATACCACTATTTAAAGCAGCATAATATAGAAAAGGTTTTATCGTTGATCCAACTTGACGTTTTGATTTTAACACACGATTATATTGGCTTTTAGAATAGTTTTTACCACCGGCTAAAGCAACCACTTTACCATTTCTTGGATTAACAACAATCCCAGCAACTTGATTATCATCATCAAGTGTTTTAGCCTCTATTTCTTCATCCATCGCTTTTTGAGTATCTAAATCTAAATTAGTATATATTCTAATTCCTCCGGAATTTATCAATTTTTCCGGAATTGAAGTGATTTTAGAAAGTTCATCCATAACCGCATCTTGATAATACATCAAAGTATTCAAGTTATTTGTACTCTTTTTTCCATATAAATTCAAATTATCAAAATTAAGATTATTATAAGTATCGTCAGTTATAGTGCCATTTTCTTTTAACACACTTTTTACCACATTTACTCTTTTCATACAAGCTTCCATATTGGAAATAGGATTATAGTTATTTGGACTTTTAGGAATACCTGCTAAAATAATTGCTTCCTCATCAGTTAAATCATTAGGTTCTTTATTAAAATAATAGTTAGCTGCATTTTTTATTCCATAAACTCCTTCTCCAAAATAAATTGTATTTAAATAACCCTCTAAAATTTCATCTTTAGAATAATGAGTTTCTAGTTTTATTGTTAAAAAAGCTTCCTCAATTTTTCTTTCCCAGGTTTGATCAAAGGTTAAATACAAGTTTTTTACATATTGCTGGCTTATAGAAGAAGCTCCAGCCAGTATTTTCCCTGACTTTATATTGGTAAATAAAGTTTTTAAAATTCTTGGAATATCAAATCCTAAATGATGATAAAAATGTTGATCTTCTATAGAAATAATATAATTTAAAAATTTAGGATCTATTTCTTTTAAAGATACCCAAGCACTTTTATTACTTCCTTGATAAACAACATTATCTTTATTATCATACAAGTAATAAGAATTAGCCGAATTTAAAGACATTGCTGGCATAAAATATGAATAAACATATATTCCAATAATTATAACTAAAGCACTGATGAAAAGAAAAATAGATATTTTAAATAGATTTTTTATATGTTTCATTTCATCACCTTTTATTATAATGAGACAAAATAAAAAAAATATGATAAAATATCGGCAAGTAAGGAAGATTTTATGGAAAAACTAAAATTTATTCTTCAAAGTGATGGAGTAGATGCCATTAATCGTGAAGTAAATTATTATATAAAAGATAATGTTATTAAATTTAAAATAGATAAAACTTTATATGAATACGATTTAAATAAAGATGTACTTAAAAAAAGTGATGAAAACTTGTTAACAATGAATTTTTTAAATCCTTTAATCATGTTAACTTTAAAAGAAAACAACTATAGTTTCGATATTCCTATATTTAATGTTTTAATTGAAAAAGAGGAGCACATAATAAAAATTAGTTATGATATAGAAGAGGATAAAATGACTAATAAACGTATAATTATAGAATATTAATTATTTATATTGACAAGCAATAATTATATGATAAAATTATTATTGTTTTAAGTATTAATGACAAATTATTTTATTCATGCATATAATGCAAGTGAATATAAGGAGGAAAATATGAAGACAATAAAATTAAGTGATGAAGAATTAGAAACAATGTCACACACTGATGTAGCATATATGATATTAAAGGAAAATGGAAGTAAAATGACTATTCAAGACTTATTTAAATCAGTTATTGAATTAATGCATCTTCCTGAATCTTATTTTGAAAGTAAAATAGCTGACTTCTTTGGTCTTCTTACAACTGATAAAAGATTTATAATGTTAGAAAAAGGTTATTGGGATCTTTCAGATAATCATTCTAAAAAAGTAGTAATCGAATCTGATGATGAAGATGAAGAAGTAGTTGCTGATGACGATGATGATGAATGCTTAGATGAAGATGATGTTAACTATGATGAAGCAGTAGTTGATGACGATGATGACGATGATGATTTAAAGGATTTAGTTATAATAGATGATGTAGAAGAAGCAGAAGCAATGTAGAAAAATTTAGGTGGGTATATGATAGATAGATTAAATATAATAGTTAGTAGATATAATGAAATTCAAGAAGAGTTATTAAAGCCTGAAATACTAGGAGATTACTCTAAAATGAAAACATTATCTAAAGAAAAAAGTGATCTTGAAGAAATTGTAAAAAAATATGATGAATATAAAGAAACACAAAAAAGAATAGAAGATGCCAAAGCATTAATAAATGATCCAGAGATGCATGATTTAGCTGAAATGGAATTAGATGAAGCAACTGAAAGTTTAAAAACTATCACTCACGAACTAGAAATTCTTTTAATTCCTAAAGATGAAAATGATGGAAAAAATATTATCATGGAAATTCGTGGAGCAGCTGGAGGAGACGAAGCTAATATATTTGCCGGAGATTTATTTAGAATGTATTCTAGATATGCTGAAAAACAAGGTTGGAAAATTGAAGTAACGAATGAAGTTGAAGGTACCGCTGGCGGATACTCACAAATTGAATTTATGATTAAAGGAGAAAACGTATATTCCAAGTTAAAATTTGAAAGTGGTTCTCATCGTGTTCAAAGAGTTCCTGAAACGGAATCTCAAGGAAGAATTCAAACTTCAACTGCTACAGTTGCTGTCATGCCAGAAGCTGAAGAATTTGATTATGAATTAGATATGAATGAGATTAGAATTGATATAACTCGTTCAAGTGGATGTGGTGGACAAGGAGTAAACACTACTGACTCTGCCGTTAGACTTACACATATTCCAACAGGTATAATTGTTTATAGCCAAACAGAGAGAAGTCAAATTAGAAATAAAGAAAAAGCCATCCAAATTATGAAAACTCGTTTATATGACTTAAAACTTCGTGAAAAAGAAGAGGCTGAAGGTCAAGATAGAAGAAATAAAATTGGAACTGGAGATCGTTCTGAAAAGATAAGAACATATAATTATCCTCAAAATCGTGTAACTGATCATAGAATAGGCTTTTCTGTTATGAATCTTGATCGTGTAATGGACGGAGATTTAGATGCTATTATTGATGCTTTAATAACTGAAGATCAAAGAAGAAAACTAGAAAATAATTAATTTTGTTGGGGCTGATAACTTTGAAAATAAGTGAATATAAAAAATTAAAAGAAAAAGAAATAAGTTTAACTTTGTTAAATACACTTATTTCTGCTTTTTTTTATAAAAAAGATGATAACTATGAGTTAACAAAAGAAGATATAACATTTTTAAATAGCAAAATAGAAGAAATAAAAAACGGAAAACCAATTCAATATGTTATTGGAAATGTTGATTTCTATGGTTATATTTTTGATGTTAATGAAGATGTATTAATTCCACGATTTGAAACGGAAACATTGGTTGAAAAAACACTTAACTATATACAAAAATATTTTAACAGGAAAGTGGATATTGTTGATTTAGGAACTGGTTCAGGATGTATTGCAATTACTTTAAAGAAAAAGATTAATTGCAATGTAGATGCCGTTGATATTTCTTCATCCGCTTTAAAGGTAGCTAAGTCAAATGCTAAAAAGAATAATGTTGATATCAATTTTATTGAAGGTGATATGCTAAAGCCTTTAACTAAAAAATATGATGTCATTATTTCAAATCCACCATATATTGATCCAGAAGAAGAAATTATGGATATTGTTAAGGATAATGAACCAAATTTAGCATTATTTGCTTTAGATCATGGAATGTATTATTACAAAGAAATAATAAAGAATGCAAGAATGTATTTAAATGAAAGTTTTATAATTGCCTTTGAAATTGGATATAAACAAGGTGAAGAACTCCAAATGTTTGCTAAAAATTATTTCCCAGATGCGATTATTTCTATAGAAAAAGATTTATCCGAAAAAAATAGATATTTATTCATTATAAGTGAATAAATTTTTTTATTTGACCTCATATAGATAGTAGAGGTGGAAACAATGAAAAAAATATTAGTTATAGTAGCTACATTAATGATTATAGTTGTAAATAATAAATCCAAAGATGAATTAATAATACCAGATGCATCTATACGTTTTAGAGTAATAGCAAATAGCAACACTTTAAAAGATATAAGTGAAAAGAATAAATTAAGTAATTATTTAGATTCAAAAATATTTGAATTTATTAAAAATAGTAGTTCATCAACAGAAGCAAAGCAAACATTAACTGCAAATAAAGCTAAAATATCATCAATTATCGATGAATATTTATTGAATAACAGAATAGATTATGGATACGAATTATCAATTGGAGAAAATTATTTTCCAACAAAATATTATAAAGGAATAAAATATAATGCTGGTTATTATGATTCTATTGTAGTAAAATTAGGAGAATCAAGTGGAATGAATTGGTGGTGTGTAATTTATCCACCGCTTTGTTTAATAGATGAAGAAAACAATAAAGATATTGAATATACATCTTTAATTAAAGAAGTAATGGAAAAGTACAAAAATCGTTTATAATTGACAAATTCATCCATCATATTCGTCTTGAATAATAAATATATTAATAATATAATTATATTAAGATGAAATTAGGTGAAAATATTGAAAAAATTAGTTATTGAAGGTGGTCGTGACATAAGTGGTACAATAAAGATAAGCGGAGCAAAAAATTCGATAGTCGCTCTTATACCTGCAAGTATACTAACAAGTGGGGTATGTGTTATCACGAATGTTCCAGATATATCCGATGTTAGAATACTTATCGATATGATGAAAGAATTAGGTTCTATTATTACATTTGAAAATGAAGTTCTTACAATTGATAACAGTAACGTACAAAACAAAAAAATAACTGAGGAATATGCTGGTAAACTACGTGCGTCTTATTACTTTATGGGGTCTTTAATAGGTAAATATCATGAAGCAGAAATCGCTTACCCTGGTGGATGTGTAATTGGATCAAGACCGATAAATTATCATATAGAATCTTTTAAAAAAATGGGAATAAACGTTAAAAATGTTGCTGATCACTATATAATGAAAACAGATGAATTGAAGGGAAATGAATTCTATTTTGACTTTCCATCAGTTGGAGCAACAATAAACATTATGTTGGCAGCTATATTAGCAAAAGGAAAAACAATTATTTATAATGCGGCTAAGGAACCGGAAATCGCGAATGTTGCCTCATTTTTAAATTCTATGGGAGCTAAAGTATTTGGAGCTGGAACATCTACTATTGAAATAATTGGAGTAGAAGAATTGCATGATGGTTTTGTTGAAGTAATCCCTGATAGAATAGAAGCTGGAACATATATCATGATTGGTGCTTTAATTGGAAATAATCTAAAAATAGAAAATATTGTTGAAAAACACTTAGAATCATTGCTTTACAAATTAAAAGAAGCCGGAGTAAAATACGAAATAAATAATAATTCAATTATTTTATCAAAAGTAGAACATTTAAAACCGGTTAATATAAAAACAACAGTTTATCCAGGTTTTCCAACTGATTTAGGTCAACCAATGTCAACCTTCTTAACGCAATGTGAAGGAGAATCTTTATTTGAAGAAACAATCTATGAAAATAGATTAAGACATGTACCTCATTTAAATTCTATGGGAGCAAATATTCAAGCATTTGATAAAAAAGCAATAATTATGGGTAAAACACCACTTGTAGGAAAAAAAGTAAAAGCAACAGATTTACGCGCAGGAGCAAGCATGTTAGTTGCTGGACTTATTGCTACTGGAACAACCGAAATTCAAAATATTGAACACCTTTTAAGAGGATATGAAAGAATAGTTGAAAAACTTGAAAGCGTTGGTGTAAATATAAAACTTATAGATGAGTAAAAAATAGTTGAAAATTATTCCATTTATGTTATACTATTAACTAGTGAATTTCTATAACTATATTTAGTTATGGCGGAAGGAGGATTTAAATGAAAGCAAATTTACATCCAAAACAAGTTAAATGTACTTTTAAATGTGCATGTGGAGCTACATTTGAAGCAATGAGTAACAAAGAAGAACAATTACTAGAAGTATGTTCTGAATGTCATCCATTCTATACAGGAGCTCAAGGAAAACGTAAAAAAACTGGTAAAATTGAGCAATTCAACAGAAAATATAACATTAATAAAGATTAATTGTAAAGAATTAGACACTTATGTGTCTATTTTTTTATTGTATGGTAAAATATGAATAGGTGATATGCATGAGCAAAGTAACATATTTAATGAAAAGAATAGGTAAAATGAACTTTGGCAATATGTTTAAAACAATTGATATGGTTCATGAAAAGAATCATAAGTTTAAACCGTTTATCTTTTTTGATGTTGTTTGGTGTGGTTTAAAGTATCAAGCTGGTTATGTAGATTATTATCAATTTGAGATGTATAAAATGAACGGAAAAGAAAGAAAAACAATTATTACAAGAGGAATAAACAATGCCATTTGTAAAAAATATAATGACCCAGCATCAATCTATAAATTTGAGGATAAATGTGTATTTAATGAAATATTTAATGAATACTTAAATCGTGATTGGTTAAAACTAACAGGAGAAAACTTAAGTGAATTTAAAAAGTTCATAAGAAAACACTCAACTATCATTGTAAAACCTGTTGGGCTATCTTGTGGTAAAGGTGTTGAAAAAATTGATACTACCAAGTTTAGTGCCGAAGAACTATATAATAACTTATTAAAAAATAATCAAATATTAGTAGAAGAAGTAGCTAAACAAAACAAAGTTTTAAATGATTTATATCCACTTTCAGTTAACACTTTAAGAGTGGTAACATTAAATAAGAATGTAGTTACTGCATACCTTAGAATCGGAAATGCTGGTAATGTGGTGGATAACTTCAATCATGGTGGAATGGTTACAGCAGTTGATGTAGAAACTGGTGTAATAAATTATAAAGCAATCGATAAAAGTAAAAACGTTTTTTCGGTTCATCCATATACCAATAAGAAAATTGTTGGAGTAAAAATACCAATGTGGGAAGACGTAAAAAAACTATGTGTGGATGCTTGTGAAAAAGTTCCAGAAGTAGGATATATAGCTTGGGACGTTTGTTTAGGAGAGGATAAACCTTGTTTAATAGAAGGAAATGATTTTCCAGGACACGATTTATATCAATTACCAGTTCATAGAGATGGTAATATTGGACTATTACCAGTATTTAAAAAAGCAATGGAGGAAAAATAATGAAAATAGGAATTGCCACAGATCATAATGGAGTAAATGAAAAAAAAGTAATAATAGATCACTTAAAAAGTTTTGGAATAGATGTCGTTGATTATAGTAAAGAAAATTATCCAACTGACGATTATCCCGTTTTTGCTTTTAAAGTAGCAAACGCTGTTAAAGAAAAAGAAGTTGATTTAGGTATTTTATTATGTGGAACAGGAATAGGTATGAGCATTGCTGCCAATAAAATACATGGAATTCGTTGTGCTAGAGTTTGTTCTGTAAGTGATGCTCATTTAGCAAAATTCCATAACAATGCCAATATAATTGCAATGAGTTACAAAGAACCAATGGCAAACATCTTGGATATGATAGATGAATTTATAAAAACTGATTTTGCCGGAGAAGAAAGACATGTTAGAAGAATAAAAATGATTGAGGATATTGATCATGATTAAACTAATGATTTATGCTATTTCTATTCTTGCATCCACTTTTGCGGTATCAGGAATTAACTTTGATCCCATAATAAAAAAGAACCATATTTGGGAAGCAAGATTTTTGTCGATCATTTTTATCCTATGTTTAAGTTATATTTTAGCATCTTTTTTATATGATTTAATGAGTATATCAATTATATAGGAGGGTGTTATGAAAATCTTAACTTATTCGTCAGTACCAATCTTAGTAGTATATCTAGGGTTGTTTTTTTATAATTACAACGCTTCATTTAAAAAAAATGCTTTTTTTGAAAGTATGCCAAAACTAGAAGAAAAAGTAAAAGACACAAAAAAAAATCCAGTGGTGGATGATATATTAGAAAACTATATCATTGGCGTAGTTGCTTGTGAAATGCCAGCATCTTTCAATATCGAAGCTTTAAAAGCCCAAGCAGTAGCTGCAAGAACATTTGCTTATTATAAAATAAATAAAGAAAATTTTAATGAAGCAAACTTAACAAGAGCAACCGATCAATGCTATATTGATGAAAATGCAATGAAAGAAAAATGGGGAAACACTTACGATAAGTATAAAGAAATAGTTACATCAGCTGTAAAATCAACTGAAGGAGAGATCATAAAGAAAAACAATGAATTGTTTAAAACATATTACTTTTCAACATCAAATGGCTATACAGAAGATGCATTAACTGTATTTAAAAATAATGATATTACATCAGTTTCTTCTCCATGGGATAAAGATACAAGTGGATATAAAAAAGTAACAACATTTACTAAAGAAGAGTTAACTCAAAAACTAGGATCATTTAATACAATGACTATTCAAAAAAGAAATAAAACTAATCATGTTGAACAAGTTTCTGTTGATTCTAAAACCTATACTGGTATCGAATTCAGAAAGTTACTTGGCTTAAGAAGTACTGATTTTACGATTGACTTTATTGAAGATAAGATTAATATTACTACATATGGTTATGGACATGGAGTTGGTATGAGTCAAACTGGAGCTAATGAACTTGCTAAACAAAATAAAGATTACAAGTATATTTTAAGTTATTATTATAATACTCAAGAATTTTCCAATATTTATGTATAATTTTTAAATATTCGCGAACACTTTCTATTAGGAAGGTGGAAAATATGAAGAGAAGAAGATTAAAATCTTGGGTTGTAACTAGCTTATTTATTTTACTTATTGCAGGATTAGTAGGAATAACTATAGGAGTATCAAAAAGTATTATCAAATCAATGAATGTCGATAATAATTCATATGTTTTAAGAGATATTGCTAACTACTATCTACCAGTAAATTCAGAAATTGAAAATATAATTAAACGTCCATTCAGTGATGAAAGTGTAAAGATACACATCAATTTCTATGATGCAAATAGTGATGAAGAAACTAAAAGCAAATCTTTAATAAAATATGAAAGAACATATTTACCAAATACCGGTGTACTATATGGAAGTGAGCAATCATTTGATGTACTTGCCGTATTTGAAGGTGAAGTAATAAAAGTTGATGAAGACGAAATGTTTGGTAAAACAATTGAAATCAAACATAAAAATAATTTAACTAGTAAATATTCAAGTCTTTCAAGTGTAAATGTTAATGTAGGAGATACTATACAAGTAGGCGAAGTAATAGGTAAAAGCGGAAACAATAAAATCGTTTCAGTAAGTCAAAATATGTTATTATGTGAATTAATATATAATGGTGAGTATGTAAATCCAGAAAAATATTTCAATACTAAAATTGAAGAGATGAACTAATATAAAAAATATATATGTAAAACTAACTGATAAATACATATATACATACTCCGACAAATTAAAAAAATATGATTCTAAATACATTAAAAACGGAACTGTTGATAACGTATTTAAATTAATAGATTATTTAAACAAAATATTAGAAAAAAATATTTTTAAGATAAAATATACTTTTATTTTAGATACTCTTCTTTCCAACAGTGATCTTTTCACTTTTAAATATGTATTTGAATCAATGGGATTAATTAACTATAAAATAATAAATGACTTAGATATAATAAAAAATCATGTAACTGATAATAATATAATAATTATGAATTGGTCTAGTTCTATAAATTATTGTTTTAAATTAAAAGATGAAATAGTTGTAAATAAATATAATACTAATGTAATAAATGGTTTGGATAAAGATTATATTTTAATGATTGGAGATACAAATATTTCAACTAAAATAAAAAAGCCCATATATAAATATGAGCATGAAGAATTGGTAATATTTAATTATTTATAAATATTATCTTTTTTTTGGTATAATAATTATAAACAAAAAAACGAAGCAGTCCCCCTGAGAACTGCTTCAAAGAATAAAAAGGGGTTGGCTAGTGTGATACTAGCACCAATTCGCCTGTAAGTGAATTGGTACTACATATACTAATCGATTTGGGTATTTTTGTCAACACTTTTTTGACTTTTTTTTAAAAAATTTATGGAGGAAATATGGAACTAGAAAATGTGAAAGGAATTGGTCCAAAAACAAAAGAATTATTAAACAAATTAAACATATATAATGTGGATGAATTAGTAAGATATTATCCCTATCGTTATAACGTTTATAGTCCAACTAATATACTTGATAATGAAGATGAACAAATATGTATAACTGGTATTATTGAAAGTGTTCCAAAGTTAAGTTACATTAAAAGAAACTTAAATAAGATTGGATTTACATTTTTAACTTCAAATATTAGATGCAATGTTGTGATTTTTAATCGAGCTTTTATAAATAGATTTTTAACAGTTGGAAAACCTATTACTTTAGTCGGTAAATATAAAAAAGATAAAAATCAATTTATTGCCAACGATATAAAACTTACACCAATATATAAAACTGAAGTAGAACCAGTATATCATTTAATAAGTGGTTTAAAAACATCAACACTTGAAAATAGTATAAAATCAATTCTTCAAAGTGATATAAAAATAAATGAAATAATACCTGAATATATAAATGAAGAATATAATTTTATTTCAAGTAAAGATGCAATTAGGGAATTACACTTTCCAACAAGTTTAGAAGAAACAAAGAAAGCAAATTTGAAATTGAAATATGAGGAATTATTTGAATTCTTATTTAAAATAAATATTATAAAATATCGTGATCAACTATTTAATGATTATGTGATAAAACACGTTGATGATGAAATGATTGAAAATGTAAAAAAAATGATACCTTTTAGTTTAACAAAAGATCAAGAAGAAACATTAAATGAAATAGTAAAGGACTTTAATAGTTTTAAAAGAATGAATAGACTTGTTATGGGTGACGTAGGTTGTGGTAAAACTATAGTTGCTTTTATAGCAGTTCTTTTAAATCTAGAATGCGGGTATCAAAGCGCTATTTTAGCTCCAACAGAAGTATTAGCAGTTCAACATTATGATAACTTTAAAAATTTGTTTACAAACGTAAGAACTGAATTGCTTGTTGGAAGTAAAACAAAGAAACAGAAAGAAGTAATAAAAGAAAAACTTAAAAATGGAGAAATAGATGTTCTTATTGGAACTCATGCTATGTTAGAAGATGATGTAGAATTTGAAAATATTGGATTAGTTGTAACCGATGAACAACATCGTTTTGGAGTTAATCAAAGAAAAAGTTTACAAAATAAGGGTGAGTTCGTTGATGTGCTTTATCTTTCTGCAACACCAATACCAAGGACGTATGCCTTAACTATATATGGAGATATGGATATATCTATAATAAAAGAAAAACCAGCAGGAAGAAAAGAAATAAAAACTACTGTTTTAAAATTTAGTGAGTTAGATAAAGTTATATCTTCAATAGAGGAAGAAATAAAAAATAGACATCAGGTATATGTTGTAGCTCCTTTAATTGAAGAAAGTGAATCAGATCTTAATGATGTAAACACAATATATGATTTATTAAGTAAAAATTTAAAAGACATAAGAATAGATATATTACATGGTAAGATGAAAAATGTTGATAAAGATAAAGTTATTAACAATTTTAAAGAAGGAAACTTAGATTTAATAATTTCTACAACGGTAATAGAAGTGGGAGTAGATGTTAAAAATGCAACATTAATGGTTATATTTAATGCTGAACGTTTTGGGCTTGCAACTTTACACCAATTAAGAGGAAGAGTTGGAAGAAACAATTTGGAATCAAAGTGTATTTTAATAAGTGATCAAGAGAAGGAAAGACTTCATGTACTAGAAGAGAGTAATGATGGCTTTTATGTATCCGAAATGGATTTTAAAATGCGTGGAAGTGGAGATTTATTTGGCATTAGACAAAGTGGAGATATGATATTCAAAATAGCTGATATTAAAAAAGACTATAAAATTCTTGTTCAATGTAAAAAAGACGTTGATGCTTTTATTTTAGATAACATTGAAAATAGTTTTAGAGATTATAAATACTATAATACCATTTTAAATAGTTTAATGAATAATAATGATTAGGAGGATTTATGAAGAAGATAGAATTAGAAATAAAGGATTATAGAAATAGATTAGAGGAATATTTATTATCAATTGATGGAATAATGGATGTCAAAATAGAAAATAAAGAATATAATTTTTTTGTTACAATTACATATGATGAAACAAAGATGTTTGTAGAAAGAATAGAAAAAGAAATAAAGTTATATATTGATAGAATAAATGAGCCAATAGTAGTATCATTTAATAAGTTTGAAGATAATGATGTAATAAAAGAAATAAATATTGAAGATGCTTGTTGTGAATTTTGTATGAAAGGTAATGCAGAAAAGTTATCTAAGATAGATGGGATAGGTTTATTTTCATTTGATCAAGATAATGGTTACTTCGATGTCCATGCTAAACTTGGATATAATCCAAATAAAATAAGCGAAGAAAAATTAAAAGAAATAGAAGCAAGTTTAGAAGCTTAACGTCAATAAGAATAAAATAGTTATTAAATATATTGACAGATTTTTAAAATTTGTATATCATTATATATAGCATGATAGTCTCCCTATCGTGCCGATATATCTAACGATTTTAACAATGTTAGTATATCAACCAAAACCCCCTGGCCATCCTTTATGGATGGCACTTTTTTTTATGCTTATAAGCAAGTTTTCGAACAAACACGATTTGTCAATAAACGGCAAATAACTAAGTATTGTAAAACCGACATGAAAAAAAGTGACAGTTTTTAAATGACAAAAATTATAAATCCTTTATAATAGTATTATTCATAGTAACGAAAGTATAACATACGAAAAAAACACAACTTGGCTTAAAGTGATAAATAAACTTGATTTTTTATGCATTTGTTTAATTCATTTATCTGTTTCAAGTCGTATCTTTTTTCTTACATATTTTTTATTAGTTTTTTACTAGAAAACCTAGATTCTAAATAAGGTATATCAATATTAAAAAATGCTATAACTTCTTTAATTAGTATTGGAATAAGATAACCTTGTTTTTCAAGTTCATCATCAGTTCTAACTAATAAAGAATTAAGCATACCAGTTGCTCAGATAGATAAATACTTAGGAATTATATAGTTATAAATATTATACTTTTTAAATAATTTCATATTCTTTACCTACTTTCTTGTTGAAGTCCGATATTAAGGACAATTTAAATATTATGCTGTCGAAAATATTGTCAATACAATTTGACCGAAAAACTAGATGTTTAAACAAAAACGTGGTAAAATTAAATTGTTGAGAGTTAAAAGGTATTTCACAAAGAGAACTTGCTAGATTAACAGGTATTAATAGAAGTACTTTAAATGATTTAATTAACGGTAAAATAAAAAAAGTAGATATTGATGATCTACGTAAAATTGTTGAAACTTTGGATATGCCATTGTAGAAACTATTAAAAGCTTCTGGATATGATGAAATTTCTTTATATTTCATGCTCACAAAAATAAAGATAAATATGCTGATAAATCTAGTAAAGATTTAAAAGAATTAATTGAACAATATAAAGAATTGAAAACCGATTTATTACAATTTGATTTTACAAAAAGAGAAAACGCTAGAAAAGCAGCATTTATAATTTTTGAAGTAGCAGAGCATTTGAATTTACTTAAAGATGGTAAAAGTAAATACACTTTAGAACAAGTAGTTGAAGAATTAAATAAAGCACAAGAATTACTTAATCCAATTATGGATAAGTATGATTATAAAAAATTACCAAAAAGGAACTAAAGGAGAATATTATGAAAATTACAAAATATCCTCAATCGTGTATAATGATTGAAACAAATAATAAAAAAATATTAATAGATGCTGGAGGAATAAAATATCAAGATAAATTCTTAGAAATTTGGAAAACTGCTGATATTATTTTAATTACTCATAAACATGGAGATCATATAAAAGCAGATGTACTAAAAGATTTAAATATTCCAATATATTCTACAAATGAAGTGCAAAATACTTATCCTGAAATTAAATTTAATATAGTTAAAGAAAATGATATCATAACACTTGATAATATAAAAATAGAAGTAGTAAAAGCAGTACATGGTTATAATCCAAATTTAAAAGATGGTAAAGAAGTTCTAGAAAATGTAGGATATATCGTAGATGATGGTAAATGTAGATTATATACAACAAGCGATACAATTTGCTTTAACAACGATTATAAGGCAGATATCGTTGCATTACCAATTACAGCTCATGGCCTTACAATGTCATCATATGAGGCTTCATTATTTTCTAAAGAACTAGGTGCAAAATTAGTTTTACCAATTCATATGGATAATGATGTATATCCTACAGATGTAGATTATATGAAAGAAAATTTTGAAAAGTTCAATATAAATTATAAAGTATTAGGTATAGAAGAATCAATTGAAATTTAAATACATTAAAGCTTATTGAGGAGTGCAGATAATAATTGAATAAAAATAACATCATTTGATAAGGCCAAATCTCAAATTTTAGATAATAAACTAAAAAAAGAACATGAAAAAGAATTGACTAAAAAGGAGTTGCAAAAAAACTTATAAGTGATGATATAAAACCTTTAAATATTTATTGTAATGAAGAAGTATCAATTGCGATAAAAAATATGTGTTTAAATAACGGAAAAAAATTAATATTTTTAGGAGATAAAACTTGTAATCCTATTTTATATGATAGATTAAAAGAAGCAGATTATGTTATGCATGAAGCATTTTGTTTAAATAAAGAAGAACAAATATTTAAAGCTTATGAAAAACATCATTCAACGGTGAAATCCGCTTGTGAGTCTATGCAATCATTAAATATTAAAAACTTAATACTATTTCATTCTGAAGATACTCATAAAGATAAAAAGGAACTATATACAGCAGAAGCTAGAGAATATTTTGATGGTAATGTAATCGTTCCAAATGATTTAGATGAAATAGAATTGTAGATAAGGAGAACAATATGAATAATATAGAATTTATTAACGATGCGTATACTAAAGATGGATTACGACTTCCTATGGTTCATTTTAAAAGCAATGAAAAAAATATATGTGTTATTTTCATTCATGGAATGTGTCAAACAATAGTTGATAACTATTTCGCTACCGTATGGGGAAATATTCTTTCAGAAAATGATATTGGATTTCTTTATGAGCATAATAGGGGATATTCCATAGAAAATGATATATTAATGAAAGACGGCTCGTATAAAAGATTTGGATGTATGTATGAAATATTTGAAGATTGTGTTATAGATATTGATTTAGCTATTGATAAAGCAAAAGAATTTGGTTATAAAAAAATTATTTTAATTGGGCATAGCTATGGATGCAACAAATTGATTTACTATTATTATAAAAGAAAACCAGAAATTATAGGAATGCTACTTGCAAGTGCACCTGATATGGTAGGACTTCACTTATTACGTCAAAAAGATTATCAACAACTTATTGAAGAAGCAAAAGAAAATATTGATAATAATAATCCAACTAAGCTTCTTAGTAATTTAATTGAAGACTATATGTATATGAGTTCACAAACGTATTATAATTGGTTTAATAAAGAATCTAATTTAGATAATTTACCTGTTATGAAAAACTCAAATAATTGGTATCAATTTGAAACAATAAGTGTTCCAATATTAACTTTTTCAGGTTCAGAAGAAACTGATAATTATTTGCATTTAGATTTATTAAAAGAAAAGGCAATAAATTGTAGTGATTTTGAATATAAAATTATAGGCAATACAAATCACTTCTATTTTGGTAAAGAAACGGATATTGGGAATTTAATACTCAATTGGATTAAAAATAAATTTTGATTAAGAAAATGAAAAAAGAAGTATTTAAAGAATTATTAAAGTTAATGTCTAAATGTGATAAATGTACAAATTTTAAACATAAAGAGAAATCGTTAATAAATATTTACAATGATAATAATTTTGGATCCAATATACCATCTATATGGACTGACTGGTTTAATAGATTGGATTCTAAAATTATGATTATAGGACAAGATTGGGGTCCTTATAATGATAAAGTAAAAAAGAAGGTGTAAATAATAATTATAACAAAGGATATGCTAGATAAGAAAGTTCCATTAGACATGAAGCCTACAAGATTAGATAGTGCAACAGATTTATATACTAATACAAGAAATGGTCTAATTCTTTATAATATTAAACAAGATACTTGGAATGTACTATATCCGTTTTTTCAACAAGAAAACAAATTTACATTAGATAATTATGAAATAAAAGGTAATAATATAACATTTAGAGAATTAATTGATTTATATAATATGGAATATAATACCGAATATGTGCTAAAAAAGGTTTTAATGAAGAAAAAAGAAAAGAAGTTCTTATTGATGAATTTAATAAGACTTTTGATGTGAGTGGTACAAAAATAAAAGAAAAATTATATTCTCATTATGAACTTAAATATTCAAAGTCCAAAAATGTTTATACTTTATATTATTTAGAAAGTTATATTGCAAGTGATATAGATAATATTGATAAGTTATTAAATCAACAGGTGTATGAACATGGATTGTTAAGTTTAGAAAAATATCCTGTTGAAAAAGTTATCAATGGAATTAAGGTAGTTGATAGCATATCTATATTGGGTGATAAATATAAACTTAATTTAGTAAAAAAAAGCATATTGCAATAAATCGGAGTTAGTGGAGGTGACAATATGTGAATTGATAATTTCTATTTTGTAGTGGAAGATATAAAAAATCTATTAAATTTTACTCATTATTATTAGATAAGCAACTGGAGATAGATTAGTAAAGAAAAATAATGGTGTATTAGGTTTATATACAAATGATTTAGATAAATCTCTTGAACTTTGTAAATCAATTAATGCTAAAATATTGTATGAGCCATAGTCTATACCTAATTCAGAAGATCATTATAGATGCTTTGCTATTGAAGATTTAGATGGAAATAAAATAGAAATAGCATATTATGATAAATAATATAAATGAAGAAGATTAGTTAAGAGGAGGCAATTTTATGGGATATATAATGAATTTAAGGAAATATGTCGGACACGAACCTTTAATAGGTGTTGGCGCTACAACATTAGTTTTTAATGATAAAAATGAATTGTTATTAAATTTAAGAACTGATACAAACACTTGGGGAATACCAGGTGGATCAATGGAATTAAACGAAACAATTGAAGAAACAGCAATAAGAGAATTAAAAGAAGAAACAGGAATTAGTGCGGATAAATTAGAATTAGTTAGTGTTTTGTCGGGTAAAGATTATTATTTTGAATATCCTAATGGGGATAAAATGTGTACCGTCATAATATTGTTTAAGGTTTTAAATTATACTGGAAATATAAAAGTATCAGATAATGAAAGCAAGCAATTAAAATTCTTTGCATTAAATGATTTGCCTAATATGGAATCTAGGGCAAACGCTATTATAGATAAAATATTAGATGGCAGTTTAAAAATAAATTAGCAAAAGAAAGAAGGTAAGAAATGAAACTTAATAATTTTGATTTAATTACATTTGATTTAGAAAATAAAGAACATTTAACTCTTCTTGAAAGAACTATTAAATCTAATGGTAGTGAATTAATTAGTGGAGATATAAAAAGATTTGTAGAAAGAAATATTGAGTTAAATAAAAAAGACAATATAACAAATTGTTATATTATAGAGAATAATAATAGTTTTATAGGATTAGCCTTTTTAAATTATCATCCAGAAGAAAAGAGAGATGAAAAAATATTATCAGAAGAAATAGAAATAGGCCTTGGGATATTACCAGAATTTAGAGGTAAGCATTTAGGCTCACAATTTGAAAAAGAATTTAGTGAATATTTGTTAAATAAATATCCACAATTTAATGAGGTAGTTGCGCGAATAGACAATAATAATTTAAAATCAATGAAAGCTGTAAAAAAAGCAGGATTTGAACATATAGAAGGCGAAGAATATCATTTTAAGAGATTTTAAAAATAAAATTGGTATTATAGAGATAATGTATGAATTTAGATTTTGAAATAGATAATATAAGATTTAAAGCTAGAGCATCAGTAGTTATATATAATAAGGATAAAACAAAGGGTATTGTTATTTAAAATTATTGATAGAGATTATTTTACACTTCCTGGTGGTAGAATAGAATTGTGGAAAGAATTTTATGCAGTAGATATATCAAGAACAAAAGAAGAAACTGGTTTAGAATTAGCGATAGCAAAAGAATTTACTAAACAATTATGTGGTAAACATATATGCTAAGAAAATAATAATGAATTAGAATATAACACATTAGAAGAACCATTTTATATTTTATTCGATAATGATTATTTCTTAATAATAGAGTATACTGATTATTCAATCACCTACCTTGATTATAGAAAAATAACACTCGAAAGAATAAAACAAGCTATAGGAAGTGCTTCAAATAAAGATATTGATTATTTAAATAATTATCATAGAATTCACGGATGGGATTTTGATGAAAATCGAAATAGAATTGAAGATAGTTTTGGAATGAAAGAAATTATTGAAATACATGGAAACTATGATAAGATAAGTGATATGCAAATAGAAGGATTCAATTATTCATATGAAAAATGGATAAGTGATGGTAGAAGTTCATCAATGATTACTATTCCGGCTGGTGGTGATTATTTTAAGTCCATACAATTTATATTAAATAATGGCATTAAAATAAACATGTGTCCTCAGGATGCTGAAATGGATGGATATTATGATTTAATAATAGAAGATGGTAATAACATAATAAAATATAGAAATGATGAAATATAATATATCGTAAAAAACAAAACTAAAACTATGTTTTAATTGGCTATCTGATAGTTCTGTAGTATTCTATAAGACAGGTGAAGGTTATAGAATCTCATGATCTAGAAATGGTTTTCCATTTATGCTTGAATTGGAAAGTTGCAGTGCGAACATAGACTTTCCTACTTATGGATTAGATACTAGGAGGTACACACAACAATCCTCTTTTTTAATATAATAGTCCCTGAAGAGAGCAAATAGTTTATATTTTGTTGAAAATAAAGGGTAAAATGCATATAAATTTGTTTTAGGTACTAAGCTAGGTACGCAAATTAAAAAAAATGCATAAAAGCTGATAGTTTTAGAGTATTGGAAATAAATTTCCAAAAGTAGGTAAAATTATTAAGTTTTGGAAAAATATTTCCAATTATTTTTAATATCATTTGACAAAACTAATGATAAACGATATAATTTCATTAGATTTGTCAAGGAGGAATATTTATGGAAAGGATGACAATTAAAGAATTTAAAGATCAAAGTAATATTGAAATTATAGAATCTATTATGAAAATGAATAATGGATATGTTACTTCAAAAGAACTATCTAATCTTGGAATTCATAGAATGTATCTTAATATTATGAAAGAAAAAGGTATGATAGAAAAAGTTGGTAATGGTATTTATATTGATTCAAGTAAAATAGAAGATAGCTATTTTGTTTTTGGATTAGAACTTCCTAATATTATATACTCACATATGACAGCACTTTATTTTCATGGACTTTCTATTAAAGCTCCAAATAATAAATACGATATAACTGTCCCTAATAATTATTTTAATTATAAAATTAAAAATCATAATGTCTTTTATGTTGATAAAGATATTTATGAACTAGGACTAATTCAAATTGATACTCCAATGGGTAATAAAGTAAAAGTATATGATACGGAAAGATGTATATGTGATATTATTAGATCTAAAAATAGAATGGATTCAGAATTTGTTAAGCATAGTATTAGAGAATATATAAAAAGAAAAGATAAAGACCTTATTAAACTTTCTAAATATGCTGATAAAATGGGAATTAAAAAAGAAGTAATGGATTTTATGGAGGTTTTTTATGAATAGTATGCAATTAAAAGCTAAACTTAAAAATATAGCTAAAGAAAAAAATATTAAATTTAATACGTTATTAAGACTTTATATGTATGATAGATTCTTAGAAAGACTTTCAAAGAGTAAGTATAGAGATAATTTTGTATTAAAGGGTGGATTTTATTTAAGTACTTTATTTGGTGTAGAAAACAGAGCGACTGTAGATATTGATACTTCTTTTAGAAATGCTAATTTTGATGAAGAAACAATAATTAATATGATTAAAGAAATTATATCAATAGATATAGATGATAATGCTAAGATAGATTATGCAGGTATAGCACCTATTAGAGATGAAGATGAATATGGTGGATTTAGAGTCAGTATGATAGTTAATTATGATGAAATGCATGAACCAATACATATTGATATTGCAACTGGAGATCCGATAACTCCTAGAGAAATAAGATATAAGTATTTACCATTATTAGGTGATTATTACATTGACTTATATGCCTATAATATGGAAACAGTATTAGCAGAAAAAATAGAAACCATTCTTAGCAGATTAGAATTAAATGGAAGAGCAAAAGATTTTTATGATATTTATTTAATTTATACAAAAGAATGGAAAAACATCAACTTAGATCATTTTAGAAAAGCAATAGATAAAACTTTTACTAAGAGAGAATATAATGGAAATTCGTCTGAAGCTTTAGATATTATTAAAAATAGTGAAGCCTTAAAAGAAAGATGGAATAAATATCAAAAGAACTTTGATTATGCAGAAGGCATAGAGTTTGAAGATATAATGGATTGCTTAGAAATAATGATTGAACAATTAGAACCTGTAGGAATTTAGGAGGAAAGATTATGGAACCTAAAGATATATTAAAGAAATTACATCCCAATCAGTTTTCCGATTCTAAAATAGTAGAAAAGGTTGATTGTCCACGTGAATTGCTAGATTTTAAAATTTCTTGTTTATCTGAAGAAAATATGCAATTTGATTTTGAAGGCCTTGTTAGAAAACTTATGGAGAGGGAAGTATGCCCAAATTTAATAGAAGAAACAGGACCAGCATCAGGTGGTGATGGTAAAGTTGATACTGAAAATTATCCTGTATCAAAAGATTTACAAAAATTTTGGTATTATGGCTTTAACGAAAAAAATGAAAAGTGGGCTATGGCTATCAGCTTGAAAAAGGATTGGAAATCAAAGTGTAATGCTGATATTACAAAAATAATTAATACTGATAGAAATTATAAAAAAATCTTTTTTGTATCAAATCAAGCAATTCCTAATAAAAAGAGAGTTGAATATCAAGATAAGATGATAATGGAAACAGGAATCGATATAGTTATATGTGATAAGACATGGCTCTTAGATAAACTATTAAAGAATTCTAATGTAGATTTAATTAAAGAAATTAAGATTTCAACTCCGTTAATTGAAAAAGAAATTGGACCAAATGACTTAAAAAAGCAGAGAAGAAGAGATAAAATTGAAAAAGAATTGTTAGAATTTGCACAAAGTAAAAAATTAAATCAAAAAGTGATAGATTTAGCAATTGAATCAGCAATTATTAGTAGAGATTTAGAGGAAGATGAATCAATTGTTATTGGTAAATTTGAACGTGCATCCAGATTTGCAGAGGAAAAAGGAAATATTAGTGCCCAAAGAGATATACTATATAATATGGCATGGTATTATCATTGGTGGTTAAATAATGATGTAGGGTTTGAAAAATATTATACCCTATATGAAAAAGAAGTATTAAAAGATAATAATATAGAAGAAATCATGAATCTATCAAATTTATGGATACTTGCATATACAAGGAAGAAAAGAAACAAGGAAGATGTTAAATCTAAAACTCAAAATATTCTTAAATTATTAAATGAAAAAAAAGAATCCAAAAGTAGGGTTATTCAGCTTGAAGCAGAATCCAGAGAATGTCTAATAAAAGTAATGCTAGAGGAAAATGTTGATGAACAATTTAAGGTATTGTTAAAAATTGCTGAAGAGGCATCAAGATTTAAAGAATTTAATTATGTTGTTTTAGCTAAAATGATAGAAAATTTGCTAGAAGTTTATTGTGATAATGTCAGTTATAATAAACTATATGATTTAGTAACTGAAAGGTTATCTGATAGAAGCGCTGATATACAAAAAGCTGAAATGCATTTAAAAAAAGCAAAATTATTATCAAAAAATGATGAAAAATATGATGCTATTGTTTTATTAGGAAAATGTCTAACATTACTGTACAAAGAAGAATCAAATGATAAATTAGTAGAGGCGTATATTAACATTGGTGCAAATTTTGAAAGCGTAGGGTTGTTATATGCAGCAAAAAACTATTATATTGCCGCTATAGCACTTTTCATGGATATTTTTTTGAAAGAAAATGATTTGGATCCATTTACTTTAAAAATTCTCGATAGAATTATTGGAATGGAAATTCATATAGGTAATGTGGAAGAATCAATAGAGTGGTTAAATATTAAAAATATATTTTTAAGTATCCTAATTGACAAAAATGAGCCATATGATGAAGAATTAGAACAAACAATATTGGAAGCAGATGCTTTTATAGCTTCTCAAATATTGGATACCAAAGTGAAAAATTTTAAAGATTTAAATAGAATTATTTATTTATGCAACAAAAATGGATTGGTAAGTTCTTCACTCATGGCCAACTACGTACTTGGCAAATATGATGAAGAATTATTAAATGAATGTAAAAATGATAAAAAAATAATAGATAAATATATTTCTGATTTTTACAAAGAATCGAAGATTCATAATATTTCAAGTCCTATATATAACGATAATGAAGAAAAAGCAATAGAATCAAGAATATGTGGAAATAAAACTCTTATACATTATAATGGTACTAAAATGTATAAAAGATTTGCAGAATTTATATTAGGTTTATTAGAAAATGCTTTTGCAACTATGACTAATAAAGGTATTTTTATGCGTGGTGATATCGTAATTGATTTGCAAGAAAAAAATACAGGTAACTTTAATGCGATTTATACATTTAATGGTATTGAGACATATACAATTGAAATTGATACAATTGATTTATGTGATATATCTATAGAAAATCATAAGATTATTACTGACATGTTATTCAAATTATTAGCTAATATATTTGCTGTTAATTTTATTTATAAGGATGAGGGTATATTTAAAGAATTATTTGATGATGACAAGACATTTGAAAGAGCTTTAAGTCATACAAGTAGTCTTTACAACTTAAACAAAATTTTTGGTAATGATGACTGTAGCGATATTCCAGATATTATAATAAGTAGAAAAAAGGAATGGTATTCTGATTTGAAAATTGATATTCCCCAAAAAGATAAAATATATCCATTCAATGAAGTGAAAGATATAAAATATGATGAGAAAACGGGGGATTTATTTAAAAATGTTTCACATGATAATATATATTCTTCAGATATGATAAAATGTAATCACTGGGATGTAGCTAAGTGGAAAGGTGTCATGTATTTGGTTGATATAAGTAATAAAGATTTTATTAAAATTGGTTTTGTGTTTGAAAATGAGGAAGGAGCAAAAAAAGTATTTCAAGATATAATTGATGTATCAACTAAAGATGATAAGAATGAAAAAATAATTTTATCTTTTATTAAAGGAGTAGATAAAAAAGACATATATGATTATAGAGTAATGATAACAGGTAAAATTGAGATTCCTGAGGGCATAAAAGAAAATGCTATTATTAATATGGCAACTCGTTTTCATCAAATGAATTGTAATAATGATAATAATATAAAAATATTAGAAGAAGTTATATCTGGCAAGAATCCTAAAATAAGCATTTTTCCTGTTATATCAAATGTTGGAAAGATGTTACCATTGTATGAATATGAAATATTTATAAAAAATATAAGTATAAAAAATGCATACGAAATAGGGAAAAAAGATATAGAAGCTGCTGCTATATTACCAACAGATAATCCAATTATTCCTGAAGACGTAGAAAATGCACCCATAAAAGAATTACTTGAATTAAAAAATGACCTAGCCCATTAAAGGACTAGGTCATCTTCTTTTTTATTGTCTAAATCTTCATCATAATTGTAATAATTAGCATCTTCATAATCAATAATTGTTTCTTTGGGTTCAGGTAATTCTTTTTGCTTACTTTCTAATAATTTAGTATTTTGAACTTCTATAATTTGAACTATATTCTCAAGTCTATTTTGGTACATATGAGAGTAGGTATTAAGTGTTTCATCAATTTTAGGATGTCCTAAATATTTAGCTACTAATGTTATATTGGCACCACTATCTATTAATAATGATGCACCACTATCTCTAAAATCATGAACTCTAATATCTTTAACTCCTGCTTTAAAAGCATTCTTAGTTTTTTTATCTCTTAAAGTAGTTTCTGGTAATGAATCAATATTACCAAATACATACCGATTATCATTAAAATTATAGTAAGAACTATAATCATCATATATCCTTATAGTATTCTAATAGGAAATTAGGAATCGGTATAGTTTTATAACTAGACATTGTTTTAGGACTCGATACGATATATGGTTTACCAGTTATAGGATCTGGTGTTTTAGTTATATTTTTATTAACAGATAAACAACTTTTTTTGAAGTTAATATCATTCCAAGTTAATCCTCTTAGTTCACCATTTCTAATTCCACAATAGAATAGTGTTTGAAATGCACATATAAACTTAACATCATTTTCAACAGATAAGAACTTTTGAAATTCTTCAGGAGTATAGAATGACATTTCTTTTTTTCTTTCGTTTGGATTAGTAAAATTAGTCATCTTATTATAAACTTTAACAAAGTTTAAATCATACCATTTAGTTTCAAAATTCATAACTGCTTTTAAATATTTATAAACGGCATTTTTATACCGAGTAGATATTTTCTTTTCGTTCATTGATTGTCTCCATAATTCAAAGTGTCTTATATTAAATGATTCAACTTTAATATTAAATAAAGGTTCAAGATAAGGCATCATATTTCTATAATTATAGAGCGTAGTAGATTTAACTTTATCTTGTTGATATTTATAATGTTCATCAATTAATTGTTTAAATGTTAAATCAGTAAATTCAGTCATATTTTTAATATTAACTTTATATTCTGCTTCATGATCTTTAGCTTCTCTTCTAGTAGCGAACTTTTTGGAGTGATATCTTCTAGGTCTACCTAAGTAATCTCTCTAGGTTATATCTACTACCCAAGTTCTATCATCTTTAGTAGCATATTTACTTTTAACTTGTCTTATAGCCATATATCTTCTCCTTTCTTATTAGCTTCATCAAATTCTTTTTGTGCTTCTTCATCCATTTCTCAAGCTCTTTTGTCAGCCATAACAGATTCTGCAAATGATACCTAATTATGTACATATGGCATTGGTCTTCTTTTCGTAATAATATCTAAAGCACGAGTTACTTTACTAAAAGCATTTTTATAATAGTTAAGTTCTTCATCTTTATTAGATAATTCTTTAGATTGTTCGTGTCTTATCTTTTCACTTTTAATAAGTTTTCTATTATTCTTATAAAAATCATTTTCTATAGATAGGAAAGTGATTTTATCATCTTTATTTTTTGATTCATATGTTTTTATTGTATTTACTCTTGTAAGATTATCAAAATCATCCATAAGTTTTTCTAGTTCTTTATACTTAATATTAAACTTTGTTCTTTCTTTATCATAATTACCTGTACCAACTCTATTATTCATTTCATTTCCTATAAGATATAAATCTTTACTTTTATAATTATTTTCGAATCTTAATATTTGATATCCATCATACATTTAAAACATCCTTTAAAAAAGAAAAACAACCATTATTGGTTGCTTAATTCCTCATGTGTCTTAATTGATATATTGTTTAATTGTTCATTAGTGTTTTCTATTATTCTATAGGTGTTATTTAATAAATCAAATTCACACAATTTATCTATAAATATTATTATTATCTTTTCACACTTTTTATCATAATATGATTGTAATTTTATAATTTCATTAAGTTCTTCTTTAATATTATCTTCACGGGCATATATTGTGGTAAATATTCCTAAATAGTAACATTTAATATCTTCATCATAAATAGAATTTAATCTAATTAATTTATCTTTAATTTTTTTATTAACAAAATCAAATGTTTCAGAATATCCCGGAATAATATAAACGTAATCTTCATGATAATGAAAAGTATCATGTAAGTCCAATATTTTAACTACTGGATCAGTTTTTCTTAAAACTCTTCCTCCAAGTTTTTCAAAATTATTATTAAACTTTTTGATTTTACCAATATTATCTTTATTATATTTAGAAATAAAACCTTCAAATTCTAAAGTTTGATCTGCTCTTGTCACTTCTAATCCTAGATTATCATTTCTAAAATCTGGTTTCTCGCTTTTATGCAAGCCACTATCTATTAAATTATAATGTTGTAACATATTTTTTATTAAATATTCAAAATGTTCTTTATCAGAATTATGATTCATAATATCACCCAAACATATTATATCATGAGAAGAAGTCATTTTATGACTTATCTCACTAGTTCATAGACCAAATGTGAGTTAGGATAAATCCTAAAACCTTATTCTTCTAAAACAATAGGATCTATAAACTTAGCTTTGTAATTTCTAGAAGTGGCAGTTCTATTTAACTCAACATATATACCTTCTTTTTCTAATCTTTTTATATTACTATTTAATAATCTTCCAAAACGAGAAGGGGTAATTAGTAGATCTAATTCTGCTATCATTTCTGCTGGAGTAAATATTACTTCTTTTTTCTTAATTACATATCTCATAAATACACTAAGATTAAAATCTAATTCAATATTATCTTCATTAATAATTTCAAATTCAAGTTTATCATTTCTTATAAGATTAAGATTTTGTTCTTCAAAATCTCTATTGATTATTTTTAAAGTATAAGTATTATCTTTATTAATGTTAATATACCATTCATATTACCATCAATACCTGTGCTACCTAATGTTTTACCTTCTTTATTTAAATGATTTATTAGAAGAGATGTAAGATTATATTTTTTAGCTAGTTCTCTATATTTACCAAACATATTCTTCATAACATCACTATAATTATTAATATCAGTTTCATATCCGTAATCTATACCACACATAATATCTATAATTACAAATTTTCCATTATATGTTCCTGAGAATTCTTTTAAATCTAATAATAGATCATCTCTAATACATAATTTATGTTGTTCATCTTTTTGTACAAAGAAGAATGAATTAGGTTTAAATGTATATCCAGTTATTTCTAATCTTTCTTTAAGTTATAATTCTGATATTTCTGTGCTAACATATAAGACGGATGTGGGATTAGTATTGAATCCTAAGAATTGTTTATTATTTACCAAAGAGTTGGCAAGCTGTAATGCTAAGAATGACTTACCAACTTTTGGTTCTGCAACTAAGCAATATGATCCATTTGGCTTCATTATTCCATTAATAATGTTGTCTTTTTTTATGGTTATATTTAATTCTTCTCTTGAATTATCCTCGATATCTTCATTAAGACCATATTCTACTTTAACATCTTCACGATCCTTGTTTTCTATAACTATTAATCCACATAAGTGATTATGAAATAATTCAACAATAATATTATCCATAGTAAGTAATATAGAATCTAATACTTCTTTATTTATATGTTTCCTCCTTTCTAATCATAAATAGGGTAGTGTTATTTTATTTGAGATTTTAGTTATCTCATAACTCCCGTGCCAATAGGGCTATTTACCTTGCGTTTTTTGAGTTACAGCATATCGGTGATTTCTGCAACTTATAACTTTTCAAAAAACAATTAGTTCTAAAATGTCAATATTTTATTTAAATTAAAAGTTCCAATTTGAAAATAAAATTATAATATACTATTTAAGTTCCATATTGTCAACTATTTGTAAACAAATTTTATTAAAAATGTTCCAAAATGGAAATTATATGTTATAATGGTATCAAGAAGAGAATAGGAGGATATTCATGGAAAATAGAAAACAAATGGATATTATTATTGGAAACAATATGGCTGCTATTAGAAAAAGTCGTGAATATAAACAAAGAGAAATTTGCCAGGTATTAGGTATGAATGCTTCTACTTATAAGCATTATGAATTAGGTGATAGATGTGTACCACCTTCAGTTTTAAAAGCATTAGCAAATTTCTACAAGATACATGTTGATTATTTCTTTGAAAATGTGCCTGAATCTGCTGATATAAGAGAACATTTATTTTTTACTAATTATAGATTAGATGCAGTTGAATCAAAAGGAATAGTAGGAAAACCTAGAGATAGTTTTAAAGATGTATTAAAGGATACTGAAAAAAGAGTTCAAGCAAGAGCTAGATTTAGAATAAAAGAGTATCGTACTGAAAATAAAAAATCACAACATGAAGTTGCAGATTATTTAGGTATAGATATTTCTACTTACAATAAATATGAAAAAGGTAGTAGAAAACTTAATAATGAAGTAGTAAGAAAAATAGCTGAATATTACAATATTAAAGTCAGTGATATATTAGATTAATGACAGAATGACATTAGATTTAGGTATGGACTACACCGATAGTTGATGTCATAGTGTCACAACAAGAGAAGGAGAAGTTTATGAAAAAGAAAAAAGTATTAAGAGTATTTGAAGGATTCGCTGGTTATGGCGGAGGGCATTTTGCTTTAGATAGATTAAAAGAAAAATATCCTAATTTTGAATTTGAAATAATTGGCTATTCTGAAATAGATAAATATGCATGTGAATTATATGATTTAAATCACAAAGATTCCAAAGGTAAAAATATTAAAAATTTTGGTGATATTACAAAATTGAATCCAGATGATGTACCAGATTTTGATATATTTATGGGAGGATTTCCATGTCAACCATTTTCAACAGCTGGAATGCAAAAAGGAGTAGATGATCCATATGGTAGGGGAACTTTATTTCAACATATTATGAGAATATGTGAAGCAAAAAAACCAAAGTATATTTTACTAGAAAATGTTAAAGGATTCTTTTCAAAAAAATTTGAATCTACTAGAAAACAAATGGATAATATGTTAATAAAAATGGGGTATTCTGCAGGTAAGAAAGATGAGCCATTAAGAGTAGCACTTTTAAATAGTAAAGACTATGGTGTACCACAAAATCGAGAAAGAGTTTGGATGTTTGCTAGATTAGGCGGGTTACCAAAAGATTTTTCGATGATTCCAGAAGAAGTTCACAATGGATTACTAATGGCAGATTTCTTGGATCCTAAAGGATATGTTCCTAAAGAAATGTATTTATCAGAAAAACAAATTGATCATTTAAAAGAAAAACATAATATAGATAGTTTTAAAGTAAAAAAAGCATTATGTTTTGATGTGTATAATAAGAAGATAAAAAATGATGGATATTCAATTACAATTACAATGCCTGAACATAATAGTTTAAGAGTAATAGAACCATGTAAATATAAGGAAATTGTTAGAAAAATGTCTGTTACTGAGCAATTTAGACTTATGGGCCTTGAAGGTCTAGATGCTGTTGGAAGAAAGGTTGATATAGTGTTTGGAAATCAATCTTATACCCAATTATCGAAAAGAGCAGGAAATGGTTGGGATGTAAATTTAGTATATATTCTATTAGATCATATATTTAATCAATTAAAAGAGTTGAACGAGGATTGGTTAGATTAGTTTGGAGGTAAGTATGAAAGAATTAAAATTTAAAATATCTGAAACATCACTTAGATATGGAATGTATAATAATTACAAAAAAGGTCATACAGCTAGTGTAGAAACTGAACTTAATCAAAGTAAAGATCCAAATAAATGGAGAAATGATATATTACAATTACGAACTATGAATTGTAGAGTGGAAGATAGTAAAATTCCAGATGATTTAATAGACGCCTGCAGGAAAAATGAAAAGAACAAAACAAATGTAACTGATATATTTATATTTGATAATATACTAGTCAATGGTGAAAAACTAGATGTAGATGCTTCGTATTGTATGTACATAAAGGAAGAAACGTCTGCAACTGCTAATATAATCAATGCATCACATAATAGTAATACACATTTAGGTAGATTAATGATTCATTATCCAATTTCTTTTGATTATAGAAAAGATGGCTTTAACATTAATAATAGACTAATACTTGATAAAATTATGGAAGAAAATGGTGATTATGCTTTTGTAGTTAATGGTTTCGTTTACAATTCTGAAACTCGTACATTAAATTTTTTAGTGAAACTAGTTGGTCCAAGAGGAATTTTATTAACTAGTGTTTTTAAAGAAGGAAAAGGTGTAGGTCAAAAATTAAAAATTGATGATAGTCTTTCTTATGAAAATAATGTTATTGTTACATGCAAAAGAAACCTTGTAACTGGAAAAGAAGATATAGAAATTGAAGAGGTTAACAGAACAAGAAGTAGCAATGGTTTAAAAGGTGAAGAATTCGTATATGAATTATTAAAATCTAAATTATTAGAGGATAATGATTTATTCCATACAAGTAAAACATATAAGTTTTCACCATATGATATTGAATACGTTGAAGATGGAATAAAGAAATATATTGAAGTTAAAGCAACTCAAGGTAATAAAGAAGTATTTAATTTATCATCTGGTGAATTGAAGTTTATGAATGAGCATAAGGATAATTACATTTTATATATGATAACTAATGTTAATTCAGAATTTCCTAATTACAAAACTTATACATATAAGGAAATAATGGATATGAAAATGACACCAATAAGTTATAGAGTTACTGCTTAAGGAGGCTGTTTTATGAAAGAATTAACAAATAAAGTTGTAGAATTTACAAAAGAACGTGATTGGGATCAATTCCATTCACCAGAAAATTTAGCGAAAAGTATTTGTATTGAAGCAGGTGAATTATTAGAATGTTTTCAATGGAATAACTTGTTTGATTTAGAAGAAGTAAAAGAAGAACTTGCAGATGTAATTAATTACTGCATTTTAATGGCAGATAAACTTGGTGTGGATGCTAAGCAAATAGTTTTAGATAAAATGGATAAAACTGCTAGAAAATATCCTGTGGAAAAAGCTAAGGGAGTTAGCACAAAATATAATAAGTTATAGGAAGTGTTACAATGACTGAAATTATAACAAAGAAGTTTAATGCAGGAACTTCTAATGTATTAAAGAGCGAAAAATATGGAACTAATTGGCCGGTTGTTTATATAATTAATAATAATGAGGAGGCATATGTTGGAGAGACAACTGATGTTAGCATTAGATCAAATCAACATTGGGCAAATGAAGTAAGAAGAAATCTAGATAAAATTAATATAATAGGTGATGATACATTTAATAAATCTTCCATTTTAGATTTAGAATCATTTTTAATTAAATATATGTCTGCAGATAACAAATTTAAATTACAAAATGGTAATGGTGGACTTCAAAATCACAATTATTATCAAAGGGAAATGTATGAAACTAAATTTAGAGAAATATGGTTGCAATTAAAATCAAAAGGGCTTGTAAAAAATGACTTAAAAATGATTGCTAATTCAGATTTATTTAAATATTCTCCATATAAAGCTTTAACAGTTGATCAATACATGATTGTTAATGATATTTTAAGTGATTTATCAGATTTAGTATACAAAAAAGAAAAAGGGACTTTTGTTGTTGAAGGTGGAGCAGGCACAGGTAAGACAATTCTTGGTATTTATTTGCTTAAATTATTAGTTCAGGCAAAAGATTCAACACAAATTGAAATAGAAGAAAATCAAGTTGAAAAAAATTTATCAGAAATATTAAAAATTAATGATGCAGTAGATGATTTAAAAATAGGATTGGTTATTCCTATGGAAAACTTAAGAAGTACTTTAAAAAAGGTATTTAGAAGTATTAAAGGTTTAAATTCAAGTATGGTGCTTAGTCCTCATGATATAGGTAAAAATGATGAAATTTATGATTTGCTAATTGTAGATGAAGCTCACAGACTTAGAAGAAGAAAAAATTTAACTCAATACGGAACATTTGATGAAAATAATAGAAGAATGAATCTTGGCAATTCTGGAACAGAACTGGATTGGATTTTAATGAAGAGTAAATATCAAATACTATTTTATGATGAAAATCAATCAATAAAGCCTACTGATGTAAGAAAAGAAGACTTTGATAAATTGATGCTAAGGAAAAATTATCATACATATCAATTAACTGCACAACTAAGACGCTTAGCAGGTGGTAATGAATATATTGATTACGTTAGAGCTGTATTTAGTAATACTCCACCTAAAAAGAAAATAGAATTTAAAAAATATGATTTAAAACTTTTTGATGATGTAAATGAAATGGTTGAAAATATTAAATCAAAAGATTCTGAGTATGGGTTATGCAGAAATATTGCTGGATATGCTTGGAAATGGAATAGCAAAGGGAAACATTTACCATTAGATTCAACTATCCCCAAAGATAGTAATGGATTATATGATATAGAGATAGGCGATTATAAGTATATTTGGAATTCACAAGCTTATGACTGGATTAATTCAAAAAATGCAGTTAATGAAATTGGAAGTATTCATACAACTCAAGGTTTTGATTTAAATTATACTGGATTAATTATTGGCAATGAATTAAAATATGATATAAAGAATAATATATTTAAAGTAGATAGAAGCAATTATTATGATGCAAAAGGAAAAGCTGATACAACAGAAGAAGAATTGTTAAATTATTTATTGAATATTTATAGAACAATGATGACTAGAGGTATGTTAGGAACATACATTTATGTTTGTGATGAAGGATTAAGAGAGTATTTAAAAAAATATATTGAATGCATATAAGCAGTTTTTTAACTGCTTTTTTTGTAGTATAATAGAAAATTAATAAAGGTGATATAATGAAATATACTGATAAGCAAATTGGTAAAATATTAAATGTACAAGAATTTGTTTCAATGGCTAACACATTATCCAAAGTTTATCTTGATTTTGAAAACAAAGAATACTTTATTGATACATTTACAGATAGAGATAGAATATATAGATTATATTGTGCTTCAATATATAATTTAGTTAAGGCAATTCAAGATTCTAAGGAGTATTTTATCAATACAAAAAAATATGAAGAGTTTGAAAAGATAATTAATCAAGAATTTGTAGCTAATGATAATAAATATTATAAAAAGAAAAATTATAAGGCAACTTTATTTAAAATAATTGAGACCATAAGACACCAAGTAAATCATTCGCTAAAAGATGATGAAGATAATAATATTTTATTTGCAGCATACATAGACTTTGAAATATTAGAAAATTTAAGATTTATTATTAATGACATTTTTAGTGAAGTTTATAATCAAATTGATAAATCAAAAATAAAAGAGCTTATTTTAAATAAGCCTAAAATAAAATATTCAATGGATAAATTGTCAAATAAAGTTGATGAGTTGAAACTAAGAATACCAGAAAATGAAAATAGATTAAATGAAGTATTTAAAAAGGATAATGAAAGATCATTAGAATTGTTTGATCAATTATTTAATGGTAGTAATTTATATGATTTATTTATGAAAGATCCAGAGGCAATTAATCGATTTGATTCTGCTGATAAAGAAATACAAGAATCATTGAATAGAGTAGAAGAATATATTAATAGTAATGGTACAGATTTAGAAAAAGAGGCGTTTAAAATTTATAAAGAGTTTATGGAAAATGATGAAGAAGTAAGTATAAAGGATACGACTAAAAATATTGAAGAGATGAAAGCAAGATTGGAAAAATTAGTAGAAAAGAATAATAACAATGATTAATTTTTAGGTACGTAATTAGATGCTTAAAGCACCTAAAAACATATAAATTCGAATAAACTTAAATAAACTAATGTGTGCATAAACCCTTATAAATAAAGAGTTTTATATATTTTACAAATATTGACAATACGGAACCACAGCGCCCCTGAAGAGAGCGAAAGCTCTAATTTTTGATGTATAATTTCTTCTTTTATTTATATAAACAACCATATTTTTTATCATTAAAAGAAGCAAGAATTATTATAAAATTGTTTAATTTTTAGAAAGTCATTTTTTTACACTGTATTCTGAGTTTCTAACTTGCTTATATCTTGCTTAAATTTTATCCAAAGTACAAGATTCCATATCTATTGCTATATTTATACATATTTAAATAATGACTTTTTGCTAGAAAATTGATACAATAAACTTAGAAAGTTGGTTATTATGAGAGAAGTACAAATAAATCGTGTTTATAAACATTTTAAAGGTAATTATTACTTAGTTGTGGATATAGCAACTCATTCAGAAACTAAAGAACAATATGTTGTCTATAGACGATTATATGGAGATGGAGCTTTATGTATTAGACCGCTTGAAATGTTCTTAAGTGAAGTTGATCATGAAAAATATCCTGATGTTAAACAAAAGTATAGATTCGAACTTCAAGATATTAAAAGTGTAGCTAAATAAAGAGGTAAAAATATGAAAACAATTACAGTATGTGGAAGTTTAAAATTTTATAAAGAGATTGTGGAAATAGCTTTAAAAATGGAATTAAAAGGAAATTGTATGTTAGTTCCAATATACAATCCATATAATACGGACAAAGATGCATTTACTGAAGAAGAAATAAAGATGATTTCAAAAATGCACTATGAAAAAATAAAACTATCTGATGCAATTTTAGTTGTAGATGTTGATGGTTATATCGGTAGCAGTACAAGTAAAGAGATAGAATATGCTAAATCACTTAATAAAGAAATTCTTTACTATAGTGAATTAACAAAATAATGAAAGAGAGAGTTTATATGAATAAAAAAAATTTAGAAACAATAATTTTATTAATAATTATAGTTGTTTTGATTTCAATTATATTCGTTTTAATAAAAAATAAAAGCGATAATAAGCAAGAAACAAAACAAGAAACATATGTTGCATATGTAAAAATTAATCCACTAGTAAAACTAACATTTGATGTGAATTATAAGTGTGATAAAGAAAATAAATGTGAAACAGTAGATAATAAAATAATTAACGTTGATTTATTAAATGAGGATGCTAAAAACATATATTCTAATTTAGAATATAAGGACAAAAGTTTAGAATTAGTAGTGGCATCATTAATAGATATTGCAGATCAAAACGATAAAGATATTAGCAAAGTAACTGTTACTTCAACTTATGAATTTGATAAAGAAGATTTAACAAAAAAGGTATTAGATAATTTAACAACAACTAAAAGTGTTGAAATAGGTTATAACTATCAAAAGAATATTGATGAAAGTAGTTTGATAGAAACGACTTCTACAACAACAACTACAACCAAAACAACTACAGAAAAAACAACATCTAAATGTGTAAGTAAAAAGTTTAAAAAGAAATTTACATATGCTTATAAAACAAAAGAAGAATGTAAAAAGCAAGGAAATAATGACTTCAATAATATGACTGACAATGTTGATGATAGCGTTTTCTCATATGGATGTGAAGCAGTTAAAGATGACTGTGGAGACACATGGTATGGAGTAGTTTTCTATAAATGGTCAGAAGAAAAAGGAGAATATCCATATTATTACTAAAATTAGCTTAATCGCTAATTTTTTTATGTTTTTATGATATACTTTAGGTATAAAAGGAGAATCACAAATGAAAAGTGTCGAATTAAAGAAAGAGCCAAATGATAATTTCAGGAATTGGATTATCGAGGAGTGGAAACATCATAATACGGTTGATCCATTTTATCAATTAAAAATAATAAAACCACAAGATTTAACTCTTAATGATAATGAAGAGTATTATAAAATCGTATATGAGAAACAAGAAATTGGGTTTATAGGTTTAAAAGTATATGATGATGAGATTTATATATATCGTTTTCTTATTGATGAAAAGTTTAGAGGAAAAGGTATTGGCACCGAAGTATTAAATTTAATAATTGATCGCGCAAGGTGTGAAAACAAAGATATTTCATTAGATGTATTTGAAAAAAATGAAGCAAAGAAATTATACGAACGAGTTGGATTTAAGAATCGTTATACAAACATGGTAATAAAAGTTAATGATAATATTGAATATAAAGAAAGGTAAAATATGAAAAAGAAAATTTTAATAATAATTATTAGTTTAGTAATTTTAGTTGGAGTTAGCTGTTTAGTATTCATTTCAAAGAATCATCATGATAATACAGAAACTACTGGAGTTTTAGTCGTACCAACATTTGTTGATAAGATAGATAAAGATGCTGCCTGGTGTGCAACTTTTAATTTAATATGGAATGACTTAAAAGAAGATCTAGTGAAACAAGACATTAAATTTAATAAGAATAATACTTATGTTGACAATTTGAATAAGGAATTTTTTAAAGATAGTGATATTTCAAATGATTACTATTATAAAGTATATGGAAAGAAGACTTTAGAATTAAAAAGCGAAATAGAAAAGAATATTAAAGATAAGTTTAATCAAACTAGTGACATATTAGATAAATTTGATTGGAGTGAAGATGCTTTAGACAATAATAGCAATAGTCTTGAAAGGTACATTTTCTACACTATGTTATATCGTGAATTTAAATATAAAACGCAGTTTGTGAAGTTAAATGAAGACAAATTTAATGATACAAAGAATATTAAATATTTTGGTGTTAAAGATAATAAAGAATCTTATAAGAATCAAATAAATGTAATTTACTATAATAACGAAGATGATTTTGCAATTAAAGTAACTACAACAAGTAATGATGAAATTATTATAAATAAAAATCCAAAAGGAGATACTTTTGAAGAAGTTTATAACAATATAATAACTACTGGTTCAAAATATAAAGGAAATAAAGAATTTACTAAATCAGATAATTTCAAAATGCCGTACATCAATTTAAATGTATTAAAAGAATACAATGAACTAGAAAACAAAGAATTTTATGATAAAGATAATAATACATTAATCATAGATAAAGCTTTACAAACTATAAAATTTGAACTTGATGAAACTGGTGGAAAAATTAAAAGTGAAGCTGGAATGGACGTTGTTAAATTTTCATCACTAGATTCCAAAGAAGAATCAAGAAATCTTAATGTTAATAAAACTTTTGCAATATTTTTAAAAGAAAATTCTAAAGATAAACCTTACTTTGCAGCTAGAATAGACGATATTACCAAATACCAATAGTAAGCTATAAATAATAGTAAGAAGTCTTTACATTTTAATATAAATATGATGACTTAATATTGACGACAAGAGCAATGCAAAAGGTATTTATATTTTGCATGCTCTCTTTTTTGTGCAATATTTTAGTTGTAAATTTAATTAAGATATTTTAGATTATGTTAAAATAAAAAAAAGAACCATCTAACGTTTCATTCTCACATTAATGAGCATTTAGGGCTAAGCCTTTATTTTAACTCTCTATGTTATCTTAAATGGTATTAAAACAACCAAACACAGAAGAACCTGAAAAAACGGTTTTAGTTCCATATCATGCTAAATGGTGTTAAAACTTTATAACTTTCGCAATGTTTAAATCTTGTTTTAGTTTTATTTAATTTATAAACATACATATATGTATTTAAAATAATACAAAACTATTATAATATTAACTTGGAAAGTAAATATTAATTGAGTTGGAGGGAAATTAATGGAATTAACGATATTACAAAAGGCTATAATACAAGAACTAAAGCAACAAGGAGCAAACAAAGATACAATCAATTCAGTAGTGTCAAAATTGCAAACAAAAATACAGCAAAAAGAAATGATGGATTATCTAATAACAATAAGAACAAAAATAGTAAACAAAAATGCAGTAATATTAAAAGCGCTAGAAATAAAAAACAATAGCTAGATTAGATTGATATTAAAACCGCATGTTTTAATATATATATTATTAATTATGTATTAAGAGTTCACTATGAAAACAATAGACAACATCTATAATAAAGTTAGAATCATGCAAAAAAATTAAATTTTTTAGTTTGTCTCAATTTAGTCAGTCCAATGAATCAAAGTCAGGATTTTCATTCTAATCTTTCTATAAAACTTATGTATTTTCTTCATCAAATGACTTACACCTCATAATACTATTATATATAGTATTTTAAAAAGTTTCAATTTTTTGTTATTAGTTATTTTAATATATTAGTTTAAAATTTTATAAAATTATTTAAAAAATATGACATGTTTCATCTTGCACCACTCATGACTTTGCTATATAATGAGAACAACAATGAAAGAGTGGTCATAATGTTTGAATTGGTTAAAGTAAGTCCTGATAATATAAGAAGTATAGAATTATTAATTGAATATCGAGGAGAAAATTTTAGAAATAAGTATCATTATAAATGTGCACGCGCACATTATAATGATTCAAAATCTGATTATTTAGATGAACTATCTGATATAGAGGCAATGATTTATATTGTAAATAAAGAACGCAGTTGGGAATATACTCCAATTGAATATTTATTATTACACGATGATGTTCCAGTAACATCTTGTAAAATAAGGTTTGTAAATCCATTAACAGGTGATATAGAACTAGAAACACTTGAAGGTGAAAGACATAAAGGATATGCACTTGAATGTTTAAAAAGAGTTGAAGAAGAATTGTTTAAAAATACTGATCTTGTATTTACAACAATAAAAGACTTAACAACTACAGGAGCATCTACTAAAATGGCTATATCATTAGGATATAAACTTACAAATACAGGCTATTACGTAAAAATGAACCCTTACATTTCTTTGGAAGAAGCAAAAGAAAGAGCAAGGTCTAGTAGAAAAGCAATGTAAATAAAAAAATTATATATATTTTTGTTTATTATTAAAAAAATTATAGTATAATATTTATAGAAAAGGAGTTTATATAATGGCAAAGAATGAAGAAAAATCTTTTATGGACGTAAAAGATGAAACTAATAACTTTGATAAAAAGGATATCGAATCTGGAAAGGGAATGGCAGTTCTTTCTTATATAGGAATTTTATCTTTAATTCCATATCTAACAGAAAAGAAAAATGCTTATGTTAGATATCATGCAGTTCAAGGATTAAACCTATTTATTTTAGAAATGATTTATTCAGTTCTTTATGGAATTCTTACTTCAGTTATCAAAGTAAAAGGTAGTTGTGGAGCAGGATACTACGGAAGTCTTGCTGATGCTTTTGGAGTAACTTGTAATGTAACTCCATGGTGGGTAACAGTTCCACTTTCTATAATTGGACTTGGATTTACTGTACTTGCTATTATTGGAATCGTAAATGCTTGTCAAGATAAAGCAAAAGAATTACCAATAGTAAACCAAATTAAAATTATTAAAAAGTAATTATACTTTTTAAACAACTGTAAAAAGTTGTTTTTTTATACTTTAAATAACAAATTTATGTTATAATAATTCAAGAAAAGGAGAAAATTATGGAATTAAAAGGAAGTAAAACAGAACAAAATTTAATGACTGCTTTCGCAGGAGAAAGTCAAGCAAGAAATAAATATACATATTTTGCTAGCAAGGCTAAAAAGGATGGCTATGAACAAATAGCAGCTATTTTTGAAGAAACTGCTAACAATGAAAAAGAACATGCAAAACTATGGTTTAAAGAATTGAATGGAGGAGAAATTCCATCTACGCTTAAAAACCTATATGCAGCAGCTGAAGGTGAAAACTATGAGTGGACTGACATGTATGATGAATTTGCTAAAACTGCAAAAGCCGAAGGCTTTGATAGAATTGCTGAGTTATTTGAAGGAGTAGCAGCAATTGAAAAAGAACATGAAGCTAGATATAGAAAACTTATTGAAAATATTGAGGGTGGTCTAGTATTCTCTAAAGATGGCGATCGTATTTGGAAATGTAGAAACTGCGGACACATTTGCATTGGTGCCTCAGCTCCAGAAGTTTGTCCAGTATGTAATCACCCACAAAGCTTCTTTGAAATTAAAGCTGAAAATTATTAGAATGGTTTGCCATTCTTTTTTATTGTAATAAATTCTTTATAATTTTTTCTTAACTCACGAATAAAAATGCTTTCATGATTATTAACCATAATATAAATTTTTTTCTTAGTTCTTGTAAGTGCAACATAAAAAAGTCTTCGTTCTTCTGGATATTTAATTCCTTCATTAGTTTTTAAAAAATAATCAAGAAGCACATGACTTTTGTGTTTAAAGGGAATATTATCTGAGTTAACAAGTATTACATTATCTGCTTCAAGTCCTTTAGATTTATGAATTGTATATTTGTTTTCCCATTGAATGTTTTCTATGTCTTTATTACATCTTCCGATAATCATAACATCACCTTTTATATATTTTAAAATATCATTAATTTGACAATTATATAAAATAACAATTGGTTTATCTTCATGGATATATGATATTATATCCTTTATAAGTTGATACTTATTTTTCATAACAAACTTACCACTTGCAGTAATTAGTTCCTGAGAGTTTCGGTAAGTATATTTCAACTGATGATAACTAACATTATCTAAATACTTACTTATGTTAACAAAAATATCTAAGGTACATCCAGAAAAAGCATAAATACTTTGCCAATCATCGCCAACTAAAAATAGTTTTATATCGTTATATTTCATTATATTTCTAATTAGATTTAGCCTTAATACACTTGTATCCTGAAATTCATCGATAATTATATATTTATAATTAACATAAACTTTTTTATAAGATGAATTTTTTATCATATCATCAAAATCTATTTTACCGCTTGAACTTAATTCTTCTATATATATTATATATATTTCAAATATCATTCTTAATATTTCTCGATTTATATAACCAATATGTTTAATTTTTATTTTTCTAATATCTAAATCATTACTTTTAATATATTTAATAAATGTTATCATAACTTTCTTTAATTCCAAATAATCTTGTGTCTTCATAACTTTTTCCATATTGCTTTCTGTAAAAAATATTCTTTTAAATGTTTTATTTCTTAGTTTATTATTTCTTATATACGAAAGCATATATTCATCAATTATAAAGTTTAAATAATCATCATTTACAATATACATCTTTTCATCCATTAAAGATAAACCTAATTTATGAAAAGTCATTACATCAACTTTATAATTCATTTTATCTAGTTTAACTTTTAAATTATTAACAGTTTCATTGGTTAAAGAAATACATAAGATTTCATTATCTTTTACGTCCTTCTCTTCAATTAAATATTTTACTTTACCTAAAATTGTTTGAGTTTTACCAGAACCAGCACCAGCTGATACTATAACTGTTTTAGAATCATCCGTAATTGCACTAACTTGAGCATCATCTAAATTAACACCAAATACTTCCATATATTTCCCTCCTAATAAATATATTAACAAAAAAAAGAAGAATTTCTTCTTCTTAATCAAGCTTCTTAAATATGTCTCTATTTATTGAATATAAATAAATATTTGTTGGTTTTAAATAATTTTCTTCTATATACTTTTTATATCCATCCAGTTGAATTTTATATTCATCGCTTTCAAGATTAGAAAGTTTGTAGTCAATTATATCAAAATGATCATCATACTCTAAAAGTAAATCAATAAACCCGTGATATGTATTTTCACCATCAGTAAAACGAATTTCATGTTCTTTATATATTTTAGCATTTCTTATATTTTTTACCTCATCATGTTTTAAAAAGTTCATAACCTTATTCTTTTCAACATCTCCAATTGGAAGAGTATCTAAATTGTCATCTTTAAAATCATATACTTCAAACACATAATGCATAAAAGTACCAAAATCAAGTTTTTTTCTTAAATCGTCATCAATTATAGTATTTATTGCTTTTGAAAAGTGTTTATTTTCTAACATTTGATTCTCAACATTCAAATTTTTTGTATGAATTATTACTTCACTCTTAGGGATCTTTTCTTTATAATTGTTTAGTTTAATAACATTATAATTCTTATTAACATCCAATGTTTCCATATCGACTTTTTCTTCTAATTCAGATAATCCAAGGGAATTTATAATCTCTGCAAAACTTTTAAATTTTAACAATGATGATACTTTATTGATGTTTGGAACCTCTAAGTGTGGAGAAACCATTATAACTTTTTCTTTAGCTCTTGTTAAAGCTACATAATATAATCTAATTTTTTCAGATAAGGTTTCTTTCATTTCGTTAACAGTAGAAACTGTAGAAACAAAGGAAGTACCGACACCATTATTATAAAAAGGCAAAAGTATACCATAACTATTTGATAAACTAAATAAATCTTTACTTGGAGATTTATAAAAATTAGATGTTAACATAGGTAGATAAACATATGGAAACTCTAATCCTTTAGAAGTATGAATTGTCATAATCTTAACTGAATTATCATCTCCAGAACTAATCTTCATCTTTATTTCACTTTTATCTTCAAGTATTTGATCAAAATAATCATTTAAGGCATAGATATTCATACCAAACTTGTTTAAATCTGTTGAGTTATTAACAAAATATTCCATCTTTATAAGACGTTCATTGATATTATCAACTCTTAGAAGTTTTGTATAAAAATCAAAATCAGTTATTATTCTACTAAGAATATCACGATTGGATAAAGCATCTATTTCCTTAGAAATGTTTAAACATTTAGAATAAATATCAGATTCTTCAAACTTTTTGTTTATAATGATATCAAATAACTCATCGTCATCCATTTCATATAAATATGATCTTGCAATACTTGCAAAAGCATGGCTAAATTCCGAATCAAATACGTGTCTTCTAATTTTTATAATCAATGTAATAATATTCTTAAGTAAATGAATTTCATCTTCATCTTTAATATTGATATCTTTCTTTATTGTAGTGGGAATATTATTTGCTTCTAATATCTTCTTAAAATCATCAAATGATGTTGATTTATCAATCAATATGGTAAAATCTTTAAAGTCTATATCTCTAGTACACATCTTATCATCTTTATAATAAGTAACTTGTTCTTTATTTTTAATATGCTTTTTTATATCATCAGCAATGATAAATGCTTCTTTTTCAACGCGAGAATATTTACCTGAATCATCATAAGTTAAAATGGAAGTTCTATAGTATTCATCATTAGATGCATCATAAGCCTTATTTCCATAAATCATCATGTGTTCTTTCTTATAATCACATCCACCTATATCATCAGACATGATTTTAGAAAATATATTATTTATAATTGTAACAACACTGTTTCTTGAACGAAAGTTTTCCATTAAATCAATTTTAAAACCATTATTCTCTAATTTATAGTTATCATACTTAGTTTTAAATATATAAGGATTAGCGTTTCTAAAGCGATAAATAGATTGTTTTATATCACCAACCATATAAACATTGTTGTTTTGAATATAAGAAATAAATTCTTCTTGAATGTCATTTGTATCTTGATATTCATCAATCATAATTTCCTTAGTTTTATACTTAATTTCATTTCTTACATCTTCATGGTCTCTTACTAATTCAATTGCTTTTAAAGCTATATCTATAAACTCATAAGCATTCTTTTCTTTCTTATACTCTTGTAGTTTTTCATGTAATGTCTTTAAAATATCGATGACACAATAAGCATAATCTTTTGTTGATAAGTAATTATTTATCAACATTTTTTTATCAACAAAAGAACAAGCTAATTTTAATTTCTTTCGAGCATCAGCAATTTTCGGTGAAATTTCTTTAGCTTCATCGTCATAAGCTCCATTTCGATTTTGAGCTAGTCTAAATGATAAAGTATCAATAAGTTCATCATAAGAACTTGCCTCTGCAAATTCAGCAACTAACTTTTCATTTTTTTCAACTATCTCTGGTAAAGCATAATCGTTAAGCTTGCTTATTAGTTCTAATACATCATCTCGTAAATTAAATATAAAGTCTTCAAAAGAAGCAAATGCTTGGTTTATGAAATCTTCACTATAAAAAGTATCTATATAACTATCTAAAAATCCTTCTAAGTCTATTTTATTTTGTATACTTTTATAAACAGATTTAATACTGTTTCTAATTTGTTTATCATTTTTTAAAGTTTGCTCACGAATAAACTTACAGAAGTTTTCATCACTTACATACTTATTTTCAAATATTTCATCAATGATTTTATCGATCTCTAAATTAACAATATTGGAATCAATTATTGTGAATTGATCACTTATATTTAAAACATTAGCATATTTTTTAACCATACTTTGAGCAAATGAATCAAAAGTAGTTATGTAAGCTGAATCAACAAACTCTTCCATGTGGGCAATATTTTTATTTTTCTTTATGACTTTTCTTATACGATCTTTCATTTCGGCAGCAGCCGCATTAGTAAATGTTAATATTATAAGTTCATCAATATTAACTCCCTCAGTAAGCAATCTTTCAACTCTAGTTTTTAAAACGGTTGTTTTACCAGAACCAGCACCAGCGGATACGATGATATTAGTATTACTTTTATTTACGGCTAAACTTTGTTTTTCTGTTAAATTTGGCATTACTCATCATCTCCTTTAATTTCTTTTATTTCATAATCGCTTGGTACTTTAAAACATATATCTTTATACGGACAAAAGTTACATCCATCAACTAGTTTTTCGATTTTTACCGGTCTTATCTCAAACTTACCATCACATACATTAGTTATACATTCTTCAATACGATTTTTAACTAAAAGCTTAAGTTCTTCTTTTTCTTCTGGAGTTTTAATTCTAGCTCCATATTTTAAATCACATTCATCTTTATCATAAGCAAGCCCTTTAATAACACTTGATTTTTCATACGTATCATCCATATCTTTAATATTTTCAAGTGGACCAAATGTAATTCCATCAAGACGTAAACTTTGTTCTTTTGGTTCCGAGTTACCAAGAGAGAATACTTTCTTTTGACTTAAAAGATGTTGTAAATAAATACCTTGAACAGAAGTATCGGCTTCGAGTTCATTCAATAGGTATAAATAAATTGGTAATTGTAGATTAAGACCAAATTCAAATAATTTACTATTTATTTTATCTCCACCAGTTTTATAATCAATTATAAAAGCTTTATTATCCATATAAATAATTTTATCTACAAATCCTTTAATAGTTGTATTAAAAGGATGTTTTACCTCTAAAACCTTACTTGCTTCAAATTCTTGTCTAGTTATATTAAAATGTTCATATTGTTTTTTTATAACATCATAAATAAATAATATTTCTTCTTTTAAAGTACTAATAAAAAACTTATCTTTATTGTTAAGTGGCATATCTACATTCTTTATATATTCATCATATACAATACTAGGATCAACATCATCTCTTAAAGAAACCTCTAAGGTATGATGAAAAGCGTTTCCAATCAAAGTATCCAAAGTATCATTATATTCATCAATTTTAAGAATACTTTTTAAATAAAATTTAAAAGGACACTCATAATATTTTTCAATATTAGAATATGAAAAATTAAGTTTACCATCAATAGCATTTATTAACTTATCTTTATTTACAGTTTTGTATTTATGATTATATTCATTATAAGGAATGCTGTAGTTATTGTTTAAAACAATTGTAGTATCGTCAAGTTCATTAAATTTTATTAATTTATCAAGTTTGTTAGCAAAAATAATTTTATTGTTTAAGTCTGAATATGCAGATATAGTCATGAATCCCTTAATAACTGAAATATATTCACTTTCAACTAAAGAAGATGGAAGTATCTCTCCAGAAACCGTATTCTTTTTATATGTAATAGTTAAATTTTTTATATTAGATATACACTTCAATAAAGAAACTTTTATATCACGATTGTATTCATAGCTTTTACTTAAAAAAACTGGCTTTATATCATCATTTAAGTAATCAATGTCTTTCTTTATTTTAGGAATACTTCCTTGATTAAAGTTTATTAGAAATACATACTCATCATCTGCAAATACATTATTAAGAAGTTCTGTAGTAGTAATTTCTTTCTTATAATGATTAATTCCTATACGAGCTCTTTTAGTTTCCTCAATAAATAAATCTAATATATCCTCATCTTTAACCCAAAAGTAAGTATCAAGAATACTTTTTATTTTTAAATAAACTTTATTGTTAAACTCATTATTCTCAACATCAAATTTAAGTTTTATTTTAGCAAGCAAAGAATAGAAATTATTACTAAAATTATTTATGGCATATTCTCCAATAGCTGTATCATAAACACAAGTTTCACTTTTTAAATAATAAGGTATTCCTAAACAACCAAATATTCTTTTCATAGTAAAAAAGTATGAATCATCGACATTTGCAATATATATTTTATCCAAGCTAACACCGGAGGAAATAAGCTCAGCTATCCTTTCTCCAACATATGATATTTCATCTTGTATATTGTTAAACTCTATTGCTTCATGTTTAATATTTTTACAAGGATGCTCCAAAATAGTAACGTCATTTAGCATACTCAACATATATCTATTAAAAGAATCTATATAATCAAAACCATATACATATATTTTTTTTCTTTCCAGCAAGGATTTAAATAAAGGATCTTTAATAAGTAACTTTAATTCGTTTAAAAAATCTTTAATTTCACATAAAAACTTATATTTAGGATTGTCATAAGTCTTATCTTCTAAGTAATAAAGATTCATAATATATTTTCTTGCAAGATCATAATCAAGATTAAATTTTCTCATAACATGAAAGATTGCTTCATTTGAATAATCAAAAAACAAGCCTTTTTTTAACTCGGTAAAGCTCATAAGTTTTATTGATTTTAATATTTTATGTTCGTTGATATAATCTAACACTTTAAATTTAATATTGTTATCTATTATTAGAATAGAATTATCCTCAATTGAGTTTAAAAAGTCCATAGTATCACCTAATAACAATTATAACATAAAGGCAAAATAAAAAGTGATACAAATGTATCACTTAATCACTATATTTGCTTGTTAAACCAAAGTATGATTCCATTGATATCCAATCTCCGTTATTATATAACTTATATGAAAGATCAGTTCCAACGTATCTTAGATGCCATGATTCATATTTATAACCTGTTTCATTATTTTTATTTTTTGGATAACGTATAATAAATCCATATTTATAAGCGTTTTCATTAACCCAGCGACCTTCAGCAGTATTAGCAAAAGCATCACTTATTGAATTTAAGTCAAAACATAATCCTGTTTGATGCTCTGAACTTCCAGGTCTTGCAGAATAAGTATCAGCTTTTTCTTTTCCGTCACGAGCAACATATCGATTATATATTGAATTTTGAGTTTGATAAGGTCTATAACCCGAAGTTATTCTTATATTCAAACCTAAACTTGCAGCATCTGCTTGCATAACTTTCCAAGCATTATAAACTGTATTGTTTATACAATCATTACATGTATTTGTTTTTCCTTCACTTGGTTTATAGGTATCTTTTGGAACAAAGTCTGATGACACTGTATATGTTTTATTGACAATCATATATCCATCAACATATGTAACTCCATTAATTGTATAGATTGTATATCCTTTGCTAGAAATTCCAACGTCTTTTCTTTCACCATCAATTTCCTTTACCATACCATAAGTAACTTTATCGCCAGTTACTTTTTTAGTAGTAGTAGTTTTACTCGTAGTTGAAGTGCTAACTGTTGAAGTTATTCTATCCATTGTTGAACTAACTTTATTAGTTGTAGTTGATGTTTTTAAATTATCGTTTTCCATAGTATCTTCCTTACATACATTGTTTATAATACAATTTATGCATTCATCTTTGAAAAAATATTTAACTATATATTTAGGAGTTAATAATACTAGGAAGATAATAACCATCCTGATAAAACACACACCATAGTTTTTATTTTTCTTAACTTTATTTCTATAATATATATAATAAAAAATTGGAATTGCTAAACATAATATTAAATATGTTATAGTTGTAAATTCGGAAAGTACTGAACTCTTACACATGTCAACCTCTAGTATTTTCTAATTGAATTAACAATAATAACAATGATGCCAAAAGCTTCTATAACAAGTGAAAGTATAACTAAAATATTTGTTACTAATGAGCTTAAAGTAAGTGCTTTAGAAAAATATGTTGTAATTACAAGAAGGAAAAGACCCATAACAACAATTAATATGCCTAAATCAATACTCTTATCCTTTTCTTTAGAAATATTGCTTTTTGAAATAGTTGTTTTAATTTCTTTCTCTTTTGCTTCTTCAATCTTTTCTTCTTGAACCATTTCTGGCTTTTCTATAACTTCATTTATTTCTTCTTGAACTATTTTCTCTTCAACAGGAATTTCATTAGTTTTTGTTTCTTCAACGATTGGTTCTTCAACAACAACTGATTCTATGATTTTAATTTCTTCTGCTTTAGTTTCTACGTTAGTTGTTTCTGGTTTTTTAGTAGCAGCTTTTTTAGTAGTACTAGTTTTTTTAGTCCCAGTAGTTTTTTTAGCTCCAGTACTTTTACTGCTAGTAGTTTTTTTTGCTGAACTAGCTTTAGTTCCTGTAGTTTTAGAACTTGTTTTACTAGTCGTTGTTTTTTTAGCACCAGTAGTTTTTTTTGCTGCACCAGTAGTTTTTTTAGTCCCAGTAGACTTTTTAGTTGTACTAGTTTTTGTAGTAGTTTTCTTTTCTTCTTTTTCCATAAATCCACCTCTTATAAATTATTATACACCAATTATAACATAAAATAATAAATATATTACTACATAATTTACTTTATCGAAATATTTTTATATAATTTTATTGGTGAGTGAAAAATGAAAAAAACTTTATTGATAATTTTAACGTTTTTAATGTGCACATCATTTGTAAAAGCTGATGAAACTCGCGAGGCTGTTTCTCTAGTTTCTTGTGATTCAGCTGTATCTATGTGGGTAAAAACAAGCACTGGTATCAAAAGAATAAGACTTTTAATGATGGATACATCAGATGGAATATTGAATAAAGAAATAAATGACTATGCATGTTCAATAGTTAAAAATGCCCAAAGTCTAGAGATTGAAAAAGATGAATTAAGTGAGGAAAAAAATAAATATAATGAATATTTAGTCTATCTTTACGTTGATGGTACTTTGCTTCAAGAATCTTTAATATCAAAAGGATATGCTCAAGTAAACTATGTTTATAATGATTATAAATGGTCAAATAAATTATGTGAGTTACAAGCAGGCGCTATTAACAAAAATCTTGGTATATGGAATTATGCTGATATTAAAGAAGAATATTGTCAAAGTGGAATAGAGATAAAAAACGAAACAAAAAAGGAAGAAAAGTCAGAAGAAAAATCATACGACTATGAATATTTAAAGAAAATGGTTTTAATAAACTCAATAATAGTTGTATTTTTATTAGTAGTGATGAAGAGGAAAAAAGATGAAAAGTAGAAAAATGGATATCATATATGAGGATAAAGACCTCCTTGTTGTAAACAAACCTGCTGGACTTTTATGCGTAGGTACTGACAAAGAAAAAATTCGTACACTTTATCATGAAGCATATGAATATGTACATAAAAAGAATAAGAATAATCGTATATTTATTGTTCATAGACTTGATCGTGATACTTCAGGTTTAGTTTTATTTGCCAAATCAGAAAAATTAAAAAGATATTTTCAAGATAATTGGAATAATATAGCAAAGACACGTAAATATTATGCAGTAGTAGAAGGATGTGTAAAAAATGATTCCGGGCATATTCAGGAATATTTAACAGAGGATAAAACACTTCATACTTATGCGACTGATAAACTCCATGGTTATCTTGCTATAACTGATTATAAAGTTTTAAAGAAAAGTAAAAACTATTCAATTTTAGAAATAGATATTAAAACGGGAAGAAAAAATCAAATAAGAGTCGCGATGTCTAATTTAGGACACCCAATAATTGGTGATAAAAAATATGGATCAACAAAAAATCCAATACGCCATATGTGTCTACATCATCAAACACTTAAAGTTTTACTTCCAAATGGTAAGGAACAAACTTTTGAAGCAAAAATTCCTTCATATTTTTCGATATTCAAATAAAAAAGGGTTGCATTAAAGCAATCCTTTTACATCGTCTTCAACATATTCAAGAATATCAGCAGGTTGACATTTTAAAGTTTTACAAATAGCTTCTAAAGTAGAAAATCTTATAGCTTTTGCTTTGCCTGTTTTTAAATTCGATAGATTAGCAACTGTAATCCCAACATCTTCAGCCAACTTGTTTAAACTCATTTTTTTATCGACCATAACTTTATCCAAATTTACTTTAATAGCCATAAAACACGCCCCTAACTTAAAAACATAATATCATAAAATTTACTGAATATCAATAATTATTTGTTGTAATTCTCATAATAATCACGTTCTGATAAGACATCTAGAAGGTTTTCTAAAACATCATCATCGTTTTCTTCAATTTCTTCCATTAGTTCATGAATTAAATCTTTCAAACTACTAAACTTCATATAATCTATATTATAACTTTTTAATATTTCCATTTGTTCTTCAGAAAGATATAAGTTGCCATTTACTTTCTTCATCATTGTATAATCAGGATTTATTTCAACATCAATATTATCAAACATATAATCCTCACTTCAAAATAGTAGAAAAGTCAAAATTATTTAAAAAGTAATAACCAGCTAATGTAATAATAGCAAAAATAAGAATGAAGAATAATACCGGAATAAAATCTTTAAATGAAGCTTTTTTTCTAATTCTTTCAGGCTTGATTATATTTTCCTTTTTTCTAACTACTGTCTTTTCTGGAACAATAAATTCTTCGTCAATGTCAAAGTAATTATTTCCGTGAACCTCTTTTAAAACCTCATCAACAACTTGATCAAAATCTTGAGTTAGTTCATTATTAGCATCAAAAATTTTAATTGTATCTGTATTCATAGCTTCACCTTTATTTTCTATATTTCCTACTATAATTGATAATATCACAAAAAAGGGCACAAAACAACAATATTTATGCTGCTAAATAGCCAAAAGCACCTTTACATAAATATATAAAATATGCTAAAATTGAAGAGAATAAGGAGGTCATAATGAATAACGTTGTTAATGGAAAAATCAAAAAAAGTGTTGATAATTTTGTTAAAGAACTTCAAAACAAGATAAATGATTTATCTAACATGCGAGAACAAAATAAAAAATTAACTTCAGATTATGAACATATATGTGAAATAATTAATCGATATATTATTGTTGGATCTCCTTTAGGTCTTAGAAAAGGAGACATAATATTTGAAGATGTTTTAAAGTTTAATCCTCGTGATTTGAAAGAAATATTGGAGCTTATAGGTTGTAATGATAAAAATATAATTGAAAGTTACGATGAAAAAAGAACTGAATATTTAAATACTAGAAACTCTTTAAAAAAAGAAGAACTAGCAAAATATTTTACAAGTATTCTTGCTATGATTGATCATTATATTGAAGAATATAATGTTAGATATGTTAATCAAGTTAATTTTGAAACATCAAAAGCTGAAAAATATAAAAGATATATAGATATGTTTACTTCAAAAGAATTTTCGTATTCCTTTGGAGAAAATGAACTAAAAGAATTAAAACTTCTTATGAGTGAATGCTCATTAGATTCCTATACAAAAGCTCAAATTTTAGAATATGTTAACATCAAAGCAATAGACTTTGCTTTAAAAGGAAATAAAACAGTTGATGATTATGACTTTAAAAGCCATGTTTACTATTTAGTAGCTAACTATTTAAAAGATGAAAAATATGTAAATATTGTTAGAAAAGAAATGCCTCCAATAGACTATGAAACCCTTGTGTTTATTAAGGAAGAAGGAAAAAGAATAGCATCAAAATATGGACTTGATCCTTCAAAAACGATAAATACTTTAGTAGCTTTAGCTATAAACAGTTTATATAAAAAATATGAGTATTGTATAGAAAATAGTGATAATGAAGAAATAAGTATTGAAACTAATCCATTAAGAGAGGCTATTAAAATGCTAGAAGGTTTTTTTGTAAATGCTGAACAAGAGACTATCAATATGGCCACTTCCTTAGTAGTTGAATATGAAAAAGATTTAAATGAACATGGCGCTGAAGCTGAAATGTTTTTAGATAAAACAATGGAAGAAATATTAGAACTAGGTTATTCAAAAGAGAAAGCTATAGTTTTAAAAACTCTGCCATTAATAAAAGGTATAAAAGAGTCAATTGATATTCTAGCAGATTTAAGATATGAAGAGGAAATAAAGGAAAGAACTACATATTTAGTAGAATTAATGAATATGTATTATGAAACAAAGATGTTGGCAGAACAAAGAGTAAATAATATGATGAATAAATAGGTGATGAGTGTGAATACTAGCAATGAATTATTATTATCAATAATCAATTCAAGGCTAAAAGAATTAACTGATAAAGATAAAATAAAAGTGTATTATGATGATATTGATTTAGTAAGGTTAATAAAAGGCATTGAAGAAAATAATGATAATATGAAATATTTAACTGATTCTTTGATAGAAGGAATAATATCAACTTCTAAAGTTAGAAATAAAGAGAAGTTTATCAGTCAAGTAAAAAGTATAAGAGATGTTTTTATAGGAAAGCAAAAATATAAATTAAAAGTTGATTTTAATCCTAAATATATTAAAGATATAAATACGTTTTTAGCTTTATTAAGAGATTATGTTGAAATATCGGAAAGTGGATTAATAGATAATGAAAACTATATAAACGAATTAAAAGAATTGAAAGAAAAAATGTTCAGTAATGAACTAATCATTAATTTTTCCTTTATTGAAAAAATGTTAAACGATTATAATTCCGTAGAATTTGAATCCAACCTTTATAAAGTTATGGAATATATTTCTTTGCATAATTTAAATATACTAAAAATGCCTGAAAGTATATTGCCAGTAGTTGAAACAAAATCGATTAAAACAATTGATGAAGATGAGAATATTAAAGCAGTACTTGATAAGTTAGAGATAGACTACAAGAATCTATCTAGTGACTTAATCGGTGGTTTGGTAACTGTAAATCATGAAGTATTCATGGATAACTTTGGACTTATAAGTAAAAATAAAGCTGAAAATTATGGTATTCTACATTTATTTAGCAAAGAAAATTATAAAGCTAAACTAGTTGTTCTTCTTTACTCTGATGTTGAAACTATAAAAGAAGTAGTTGATTTAACAAAAGATGTAAATGGAAAAATAAACGTTCCTTTATTAAAGTCTATATGTAATAATGTCGCAACATGCTTTATAAAGAATGAAAATCAAAGATATAAACCAATGTTTGAAAACTTCAAAAAAAATATGGAACAATTAAAATCACTTGAAGTAAATTATCCTTTATTGATTAAAAACTCCCCATTATTTATGGTAGCAAGTGCAAGCGATATAAATTTTGCATTAAATCACTTAGCAATGATGGGATTTGACAAAAAACAAGTTGTAAATAAATGCTATAAAACTCTTTCTATTAATCCTAGTCTTATTGTTAAAAATTCGAATATCCTAAAAAGTAAAATTGTTGACTTAGATATGTTTATTAAGGAAAGTAAAAATTATGTTTTGCTTAAAATTGATAATTTGGAAGATAAAATAAATTTTTTAGTAAGTCAAAAAAAAGAAACAACAACTCATAAAAAGTTAACAAAAAATATAGAAGAATGCGTTGTAAACGCTTTAAGAAATGGTGATTAGTATGATAGGTTATATTAAGAATTATGGAATAAGCAATGTACAATATGAGTATATTTTAAGAGACTTAAAAAAAGAATATCTAGATATTTTAGATATTGAAGAAGAAAACATAAAAGAAGTATTGGCTTATTATAATGAACTTGGAATTAAAGAAAGCATTTATAATATAATAATGAAAAGATTTGATTTAATTATAAATAGTAAAGACGAATTAGAAACTAAATTAGCTAAAATAGATATAAAATTACTAAGGAAAATAGTAAAAGAAAATATAGATTCATTAGTAATGTTTGGAATATAGGGCAAGTATCTTGTCCTTTTTTATTTTGGTATTGAATTAAATATATTAACCGTGTTAAAATAAATATGCACTTGTAATTGGTCTGTTGGTGAAGCGGTTTAACACATAACCCTCTCAAGGTTACATACATGGGTCCGAATCCCATACAGATCACCATTTTTAAATATAAACTCCATTGGAGTTTTTTTTTATGCAACAACAAATTTTCTTTTAAGAAATAATGTTTTAGTGTATAATTTAATTAGGGATGTGATCATATGGATTACTATATAAATGGGTATAATATATTTTTAATAGTTTTAATAACGTTTTTAACATCGGCTTTATTAACGCCTTTAGTTAAAAAGATAGCTTTTCATGTAGGGGCAGTAGATAAGCCTGATCATAAAAGAAAAATACATGACCATATTATGCCTTCTATGGGTGGCCTTGCAATCTTCTTCGCGTTTTTAATTGGATATATGCTTTTTGCACCAAAGACTACTCAAATGCTATCAGTATTAATCGGAGGTTTTGTTGTTGTCATAACAGGAATGTTGGATGATATTAATCCACTACCGGCTAAAGTTAAATTTTTAATGCAAATAACAGCTGCTTGTATAACCGTATTTTATGGAAATATAACTTTTGCCGATATGACAATATTTGGAATAACGTTTAAATTTGGTATCTTTGCCTATCCATTAGCTGTATTATTTATGGTTTCTATTATGAATGCAATAAATTTATGCGATGGGTTGGATGGGTTAGCAACTGGTACTTCTACAATTTACTTTGCAACAATTTGTATAATTGGATATATAATGAACCGTTTAGGAGGTTTAGACGTAATCATGTGTTTAATCATGGTTGGGGCTTGCTTAGGTTTTCTTTTTCATAATTTTCCACCAGCTAAAATATTTATGGGAGACACAGGAAGTTTATTCCTAGGATTTATTATTTCAGTAATTGCTTTGTTAGGATTTAAAACAGCAACAATAACGTCATTAATAATTCCTTTACTAACCTTGTTTGTTCCTATAATTGATACATTCTTTGCAATGTGTAGAAGAATTCTTAAAGGAGAAAGAATAGATCATGCTGATAAAGAACATTTGCATCATCAATTGTTAAAAACAACAAAATCCACAAGAAAAACAGTTATTATTATGTATTTAATAAACATATTATTTGCATCAGTATCTATTTTCTACACTTTAGGAGATAAAAAAGTAAGTATGATTCTATACGTAATTTTATTAATATTCTTTATATTCCTAATATGGAAAACAGATATTCTATTTGATCATGAAAAAAAGGAAAAAAAATATGAAAATTAATTTATATGATTTTGATAATACAATATATGAAGGGGATTCTTCAACAGACTTTTTCTTTTATTGTTTAAAAAAATATCCTAAAATAGCTAAGATAATACCAAAAATATTATTATCAGCAATAAAATATAAATTAAAAATTATAACAAAAACTGAGATGAAGCAAGTAATATTTTCTTTTTTAAAATATGTGGATGATATTGATTTATGCATAGAAAAGTTTTGGAATACTCATAGTATCTATATAAAAGATTTCTACTTAGAAAAAAAACATAACAACGATATTATTATTTCTGCTTCTCCAGAGTTTTTACTTAAACCTATATGTTATGATTTAAAAGTAAAGGATTTAATAGGTAGCAAAGTAAATAAGAAGACAGGTAAGTTTACTGGATTAAACTGCCATGGCGAAGAAAAGGTAAAAAGATTAAATAAGAAGTACGACAACTACCAAGTACAAGAATCATATTCTGACTCCAAGTCGGATATACCGATATTAAAATTAGCTCAAAAAAGTTTTATTGTAAAACATGATAAGATTATTGAAAAAAGATATTAGTAGACTAAACGTCTGCTTTTTTTTTATAAAAAATTTACTCTAAATCTATGAAATATATTCCCTTTTTGATAAAATTATAATGGTGATTCAAGTGGAATTAATGGTAGGAGTAAGCAAAAACCATGTTCATTTAACCGAGAGTACATGGAAAAATTTATTTGGTGATAAACCTATGATAAAAAGAAATGATTTAAGTCAACCTGGTCAGTTTGCAACTATAGAGACAGTTGATTTAAGATGTAATGGAAAACTTATTGAACACGTTCGAATAGTTGGCCCTTTTAGAAATTATAATCAAGTAGAACTATCCAAAACAGATGCAAACTTTTTAGGATTAAATCCTCCGAGAAGACAAAGTGGAGAAATTGAAGGTACTCCAGGAATAGAACTTATTTCAAAAGATAAAAGTGAAATAATTGATAATGGAGTTATACTTGCAGAAGCACATGTTCATATGAGTAAAAAGTTGAGTGATGTTCTTGGATTAGAAAATAAACAAGAGGTATATATTTATAAAGATAAAAAGTTTTTAATGGAAGCCAAAATAAAAGCAACTGATAATGGGAAATTAGAACTACATATTGACACTGACGAGAGTAATCTTTATAATCTTAAAACAGGAAGCAAAGTTGATGTAAGAGTATGTGGAAAATAGGAAATATAGAAATAAAAAATCAAGTTGTATTAGCTCCAATGGCTGGGATTTCTAATACATCATATAGAACCATTATAAAGGAAATGGGAGCAGGTCTTATCTACGCCGAAATGGTAAGCGATAAAGCAATTATGTTTGATAATGATCGAACTATAGAACTTTTAAAAATGAGAGAAAGTGAAAGGCCGATTGCTCAACAAATATTTGGAAGTGATGAAGATTCATTTGTAATAGCAGCAAAAAAAATTGTAGAGTTAATGCATCCAGATATCTTAGATATAAATATGGGGTGTCCAGTTCCAAAAATTGCTTTAAAATCACAAGCTGGAGCATCATTATTAAAAGACCCGGATAAAATAGAGAAAATTGTGAGATCGGTTGTTAATGCAGTTGATATACCAGTTACAGTTAAAATAAGAAGCGGTTGGGATAGCAATACTATAAATTGTGTAGAGGTTGCTAAAAGAATTGAAAATGCTGGTGCAAGTGCCATAACGCTTCATGCAAGGACTCGTGCTCAAGGTTATAGTGGAAGTGCAGATTGGAGTTTAATAAAAAAAGTAAAAGAAGCAGTAAGTATTCCAGTAATTGGAAATGGCGATATAAAAACTTGTTATGATGCCAAAAAAATGCTTGAAGAAACTGGCTGTGATGCTGTTATGATAGGTAGAGGTGTTTTAGGAAATCCATGGTTAATAAAAGAGTGTGTCGATTATCTAGAGGATGGAACTTTACCTCAAAGAGTTTCTGCTAAAGAAAAAATGCAAATGCTAAAAAGACATTTTGAATTATTGTGTAAAGACAAAGGTGAAAAACTAGCACTTTTGGAGATAAGAACACATGCTTTATGGTATATAAAAGGTTTACCCGGAAGTGCATCAATAAAAAATCAAATATGTCAAACAAAGAATTCAACTGAGTTATTTAACATTTTAAATAATTATATAGAAGAATTATAAAAGAAGTGGTGTAATATGAGAGATATAAACAAAGGAAATTATTTAAAAGAGTTGAGATTGAAAAACAATTTAACTCAAAAAGATTTAGGTGATTTAGTTCATTATTCAGATAAAAATATATCTAAGTGGGAACAAGGAAAATCTTTCCCACAAGATGATAAAACTTTAAATGACTTTGCACTAGTCAAGAAAAAGTAGACAATTTATGTAAAAAAGAGGGGGATTGGTTTGATAAATTAATTCTCTTTATTATAATAATAATTTTTAAATTGAATAGGAGTAAGA
>ERZ825137.330-NODE-330-length-68202-cov-6.406958_pt1 | contig 68202 bp, 55 predicted proteins | sample MGYA00519873_ERZ825137 | MGnify/ENA primary metagenome ERZ825137 (study PRJEB31778, sample SAMEA3449190) | human gut metagenome | biome: human gut; feature: human-associated habitat; material: faeces | place: United Kingdom | collected 2010/2012 ...
ATTTGTGCCCTTAGCCATGGGATAAAAATCGTATGTTTTTATCCCGAACTCGCGTACAAAGCTCACCAAACTCTCCAACGACATCTATCAGGCATCGTACCTCGACCTCTACCAGAAGCCCGGCGTCGGCACTTCCGAATACTTCTTCCGCGTGCAGGAAGGCGGCAAAGTCGGACAGTTCTACGGATATGAGTACGCCGGCCATGACGCCGACCACAACATGCTCGTCTACAACGCCAAGGGCGAGAAGGTGCCCGCCTCCAGCGCCGACCCCAACGACAAGCGCTACATAGGCAACGGCACGCCCTCGCACTTCCTCTCCTGGAACAACACCCTCCGCTGGAACAATTTCGACCTCAACATCGCCTTCCGCGGAGCCTTCGGCTTCGAAATCTTCAACATGCGCAAATACGGCATGGGCCTTCAGGGCAGCGGCTCCGACAACGTCCTCCGCAGCGCATACCTCGAAGACCGCGACGTCCACACCGGCGGCGGCGTAATCTCCAGCTACTTCCTCGAGAAGGGCGACTACTTCAAGCTCGACAACGTGACCCTCGGCTACACCGTGCCCCTGCGCAGCAGGCTCATCGACAACCTCCGCGTCTACGTCTCGGCCAAGAACCTCTTCACCATCACCGGCTACAGCGGCAACGACCCCTCCATCGTCACCTCCACCGGCATAACCCCGGGCGTCGATGCCAACTCAGCCTATCCCTCGGCCACGCAGGTCGCTCTGGGCGTCACTCTCCGCTTCCGTTAAACCACTTACTCCGAAAGCATAATGAAACCATTAAAATATATCGGCGCCGCTCTGTTCGCCGCCGCTCTGAGCCTCGGCGCTCCTTCCTGCACCGACCTCGACGAAAAGACCTTCGACCGCATCGACGCCTCCGTCTACTATCAGGACGAGAACAGCGTCAAGGGCGCCGTGGCATCCATCTATGCCTCCGCGGCAAGCGGTTTCCTTGAATATTTCTGGTACCTCAACGAGTTTCCCGCCGACCAGGTGGCATGGCGCTCGTGGAACGGCGGAGCCTGGGGATACGACGAGGCCGAGAAGTTCGTTCTCTCGACCCAGACCTGGAACTCCGAGTCGAAAATCGTCCGCAGCGCATGGGAACACGCCTGGGAGACCATCGGCCTCTGCAACACCCTCCTCGCCGACCTCGGCTCGCTCAATCCCGCCGACCTCCGCATGACCTCCGAACAGATGGCCCGCTACATCGCCGAAGTGCGCACGATGCGCGCATGGGCCTACTACAACAACTTCGAGCTCTGGGGCGGTGTTCTTCCGCTCAACACCGTCAACGACGGCACTATTCCCGGTTCCGCCTCACAGGATTTCGCCGAAGGATGCAACATCATCTGGCAGTTCATCGTCGACGAGCTCGACGCCTGCTATGAGGACCTCGCGGTCGAAGACGGCTCCGGAGCAACCCGCAACCGCATGAACCGGATGATGAACCGCATGCTCAAGATGCGCCTCCTCCTCAACTCCGAAGTTTTCACCGGCACTGCACGCTATTCCGAATGCGCCACACTCTGCGACGAACTCCTCGCCGGAAAGCACGGCACCTACGAGCTCGCCACCGACTACCGCGACATCTTCGGCATCAACAACGCCACCTGCCCCGAAGTGGTCTTCGCCTTCGCGATGGAGGACGGCAAGATGACCAACAACAACCGCAACACTCCCTTCATGCCCTACAACTACGGAGACTTCCTCGGCGGAGCATGGAGCCAGAGCGGCTGGAACTGCACATGCCTCGTTCCCTCCAAGGACAATTCCGGCACCGTCCGCGCTGACGGAGGCACCGACAATCCCCGCAGCTTCCTCTTCGACTACGGCGACAGGCTCGGCGCCGTGCTGGACCGCTTCAACGACAACGACATCCGCAAGCATAACTTCACCTGCGACGCAACCGGCAACTACGAAGGCATCTTCGTAATGGGCGCCATGAAGAACTACACCGACGGCTCTGTGATTCCCGCCGACGCCGACCGTCAGGACAAGCCCCTCTTCTACGTCGACCAGATCGGCACCTTCCTGAACCTCGGCCGCCAGCTCGAGACCGTCATGAGCCCCCGCTGGGGCGAGACCAACTCCGGCATCCGCCTTCTGAAGTATCCCATCTATCCCGAGGCCTCCGGCTTCGACTGGCGCAACATCGACGAAGTCGAGTTCCGTCTCGCCGAGGTATATTACACCCTCGCCGAATGCCGCCTCCGCGGCGGAAACGCCGATGCGGCCCGCGACCTCGTCAACGAGGTGCGCTCGCGCTACTTCGCCAACGCTTCCGACGTACAGGTTCCCGGCCCCGGCTTCCGCAACTTCGACGCCGACTGGATGCTCAGCGAATGGGGCATCGAATTCCTCAACGAGGGACGTCGCCGCCGCACCGACCTGCGCCGCTTCGACAAGTTCACACAGGGCCAGTGGTGGTTCTTCGGACGCGCAACCGAGACAGACCGCCAGCTCCCCGCCAAACGCGACCGCAAGTTCGAGTGGTATCCGCTCCCGCAGTCGGCCCTCATGGTCAACCCCGGTCTGCGCCAGAACCCCAACTATTAATTCCAAATCAGACTTCCAATCATGAAAACCCGATATATATTCCGTCTGCTGCTCGCCCTCGGCGTCCTGCCCCTACTGCTCGGCGCATGCAGCAAGGACGAAATCATCTTCGACCACGAACTCCCGCAGTTCGAGACCCGTCCGGGCCTCCAGCTCCTCGAAGTGATAATGCCTCAGGGCACTTCCGCAACCGACCGCCTCTACATCGTCGGCGAATTCAACGGCGGCCTCGACGCCGCGCTCGCCGACCCCCGCTGGCAGCTCGAAAAAGCCTCCGGCAACGATGCCAAATGGGGCATCTACCTCGATCCCGCCTCCTTCGTCGACGGCAAGACCCTCGCCGACGGCTACTACTTCTACTCCCGCGAGCAGCGCGAGGAGCGCACCCTTGCCAACGCCGAGGTGCTCCACACGGAAGCTCCCGCCGTCGGAGGACGCCTGAACGTCACCGCCGTGCGCTGGGCCGCATACTTCGACAAGCCCGTCGACCCGGGCGAGATAACCCACGACGGCTACGTAATCTACGTCGTCGACAACTCCGGCTACGACGAGCTTGCAATGTACGCCTGGGGCGACGCCGAGGCTTTCGGCGGATGGCCCGGAATGCAGCCGACCGGAACCGTTACGATCGAAGGCGTCACCTACAAGTACTTCGACACCGGCGAGGCCAACAAGGGACTCGGTCTCAACCTCATCTTCAACAACAACGGCAACAACAAGCAGCTCCCCGACTTCGCCGTGACACTCGACCGCGACTACTACCTCGAGCTCACCGAGAACGAAGTATCGGAATACGACCAGAACTCCAACGTCACTCACGACGGCTTCGCTGTCTTCGTCGCCGACTACTCCGGATGGGACGAACTCCGCCTCTACATGTGGGGCGACGTCAACGACCTCAACGGCGCTTGGCCCGGCATGGAGCCCACAGGCAAGCAGAAAATCAACGGCGTGACCTACACTTACTTCGACCTCGGCGAAGCAAATGTCGGCACTAACGAACACGTCATCCTCAACAACAACAACGGCACCCAGTTCGACGACGTGGTTGTCTTCGCCTGCGACCGCGACGTATACGTCGAGCTGACAGCAACAGGCTTCAAGGAGGTGGATCCCGCTACTTACACGGGTCCCGACGGCTCCGAACCCGAACAGCCCGAGCAACCCGAACAGCCGGAGGAGCCCGCTGTACCCACCCAGTCCTATAAGATTTATGTCCAGGACCTCACCGGCTGGCCCGCGTTTTACATGTACGCCTGGGGCGACAAGGAGATATTCGGCGGCTGGCCCGGGGCGACAAGCACCGTAACCGAGGAAATCGACGGCGTGACCTACAGGGTGTTCACAGTCGACGGAGCCGGTGAAAGCGAGAACCTCATCTTCCACGACAACGCCGGCACCCAGTACGACGCATTCAACATCACCGTCAACCGCGACTACTTCATCATCGCCAACCCGACTTCCGCTCAGGAAAAACTCTAAGACACAACCATGAAGAAATCATATATCCTCGGTGCCGCGGCCTCGCTCATGCTCGCCTCCTGCACCTCCTACGAAATCGACATGCCGGACAACCCCGAGCCCCCCGTCGAGGGGCCCGAGGTCAGCTCCTCGGTGATTTACCAGGTCAATCCACGGTTCTACGGCACCGAAGAATGCCTCAAGGCCGTAAAGGCCGATATTCCAGCCATAGCGGACATGGGTGCCGACATCCTCTGGATTATGCCCGTCTGCGAACCCGGAAGCGACGCCACATCCATCGGTTCGCCCTACTCCATCCGCGACTTCAAGGCCGTGAATTCCAAGTACGGCACAATGGCCGACTTCACCGACCTTGTCGACGCCGCCCATGCCGCAGGCATGAAAGTGGTCCTCGACTGGATTGCAAACCACACCTCCCGCGACCACTCCTGGATTACCTCCAATCCCGAGCGCTACGCCCACGACGCCGACGGTTCGATTTCAATCGCCAACGGCTGGACGGATGTCGCACAGCTCGACTACTCCGAGCCCTCCACGGGCGAGGCAATGCAGGAAGCCATGATGTACTGGGTCGAGAACGGCAAAATCGACGGTTTCCGCTGCGACTACGCCGACGGCGTGCCCCATGAGTTCTGGCAGGCATTCATCGCGAAAGCCCGCGCCTCCCGGCCCGACTTCATGATGCTCGCCGAGACCAGCGACGCCGACTTCTACGATGACGGGTTCGACATGATTTACGACTGGGCATTCTCCCCCGCCGTAAGTTCCGCCTTCACCGGCGGAAAGGTCTCCGACATCTTCGTCAAGGCCAACGACTCCTGGGGCAAGGTTCCCGAGGGCAGGCAGCTCCTCCGCTACGCCTTCAACCACGATACCGCAGCCCAGAACAACGTCGCCACCTACTTCGGCTCCCCCGAAGGCACAATCGGTGCGTACGTCCTCGCCGCTATGCTCCACGGAACGCCCATGATCTACTCCTCCATGGACGTCGACGACCTCTCCGGCACGCTCTCCTTCTTCAACTACCGCACCCTCACCCGCTCGGCATCCCGCGCAGCCGCCTTCAAGGCCATCAACAAGGCCTTCCGGCAGAGCGCCCAGGTGCGCCGCGGCTCCCTGAAGACCTACGCCGACAACAAAGTGGCCGTCTTCACCCGCTCGATTCCGGGCCATACGCTACTCGTGATGGTCAACACCTCAGCCGACGAACAGACCGTCAAGACTCCCATCACCCTCGCCGGAGGCAAAATGACCGACCTCCTCTCCGGAGCTGAAGTCACTCCCGACTACGCCCTGACCATCCCCGCTTACGGATATATCATCTACATGAACTGAATCCCCCTCTCTTTTAGGCTATGTCAGCACGCGAACTACTGATATCCCTGCTCCTCGCCGCCGGCGCCGCTTCGGCCGCGGAAATCGCCTCTCCCTCGGGCGATTTCCGCCTGACCGTGGACGTCGATGCGGCGGGGACGCCTTTCTACTCCCTCGACTACAAGGGCCGCGCCCTCGTCGCCAGAAGCGCCCTCGGGCTCGTGGCCGATGAAATGGCATTCGACTCCGGCTTTGTCATCACCGGCACCGACACCCTCTCCGTCGACCGCTCGTGGACGCCCGTCTGGGGCGAATACTCCACCGTCCGCGACCATTTCCGCGAACTCGCCGTAAATCTTGAGTCAGCCCCCGGCAAAGGCCCGGAACGAAAGATGACTCTCCGCTTCCGTCTCTTCGACGACGGCCTCGGATTCCGTTACGAACTCCCGAGGCAGGAAAATGCCAACTACCTCACCCTGCGCCACGAAAAGACACAATTCGCGCTCGGGGAGGAAGATCCCACGATTTTCTGCATTCCCGGCGATTACGACACCGACGAGTTCCTCTTCTCCGAGACTGACTTCAGCGGTCTCCGCGAGGCAATGGCCTCCTACCGCGGCACACACACCGAAAGCCAGGGCGTCGAGGGCCTCTCCGTCCAGACTCCCCTCCTCGTGAAGAAAAAAGCTCCGGTCTATATCAACATCCACGAGGCCGCGCTCGACTCATATCCCGCCATGCTCCTCGACGCCGATACGGACACCCATACCTTCTCGGCCCACCTCGTCCCCGACCGGCTCGGCGTGGCCGCCTACATCCAGCTCCCACTCCGGACACCCTGGCGCACAGTCATCGCCTCCGACGACGCCCGCGACATCCTCGCATCCCAGCTTGTACTGAACCTCAACGAGCCCTGCAAAATCGAGGACACATCATGGATCAGGCCCATGAAATTCGTAGGCGTGTGGTGGGAGATGTTCACCGGGCGCAAGAAGACCTGGGCCTACTCCGACGACTACCGTGCCAAGCCCGGCATAACCGACTACTCCAAGCTCCCCTCCAACGGACGCCACCCCGCCAACACGGCCAACGTCATGCGCTACATCGACTTCGCCGCCGCGCACGGCATCCCCGGCGTCCTCGTCGAAGGCTGGAATGAAGGCTGGGAAGACTGGTGCAGCTACAGAAAGAACCGCCAGTTCCTCTTCGACAAGCCATACCCGGACTTCGACATCGATTCCCTGACCTCCTACGCCCGCTCCAAAGGCGTGAAACTCATCATGCACCACGAGACAGCCGCCAACGCCGCCGACTACGAGCGGCAACTCGAGCGCGCATTCTCCTACATGAAAGAAAAGGGCTACGACGCCGTAAAGACCGGCTACGTCGGAGCCATAATTCCCCGCTCCGAGCACCACACCTCGCAGTGGATGGTCGACCACGCGCGCCACGTCATCGAACGCGCCGCCGACTACCGAATCATGATCGACAGCCACGAGGCTCCGCGCCCCACCGGCCTCTGCCGGACATATCCCAACTGGCTCGCCCAGGAAAGCGCGCGCGGTGGCGAATTCGAGAGCATGGGCGGCAATCCCCCGTCCCATACCTGCATCCTCCCCTTCACGCGCCTCAAAGGCGGACCGATGGACTACACCCCCGGACTATTCCAGACCGACCTCAGCTACTACGGCGAGGGCAAGGACGGAAAAGCCGGAACCACCCTCGCCCGACAGCTCGCACTCTACCTCACCATGCCCTCGCCCATGCAGATGGCCTGCGACCTTCCAGAGAACTACGAGCGCTTCCCCGACGCCTTCAAGTTCATCGAGGACGTCCCCGTCGACTGGAGCGACAGCCGCTACCTCGAGGCCGAGCCTGCAAGATACATCACCGTGGCTCGCCGCGACAAGCACTCCGACGACTGGTACGTAGGCGCCATCACCGACCACGAGGCCCGCAAAGCCACAATCGATTTCTCCTTCCTCCCCAAGGGGCGGAAATACGAGGCCACAATCTACGAGGACGCTCCCGACGCCGACTTCCGCACCAACCCGCAGGCTTACCGCATACGCAAGGCCCGCGTCGACTCCCGCACGCGCCTGACCCAGCCAATCGCCCCCGGCGGCGGCACGGCCATCCGCGTAACACCGATTGAATGATAGGAAATGGCTTCAAAATAAATGTTTAAGGTTTAAAAGATTAAAATTGTGAACCCGGCCGGGTCGTTGCGAAACGCCCCGGCCGTTTTTGCGTCCATACAAAATATCCCCGGCATCCATAGCCCCACTCCTCCCCACACTTATTTTTGTTTATCTCGGGGGATTTTTTTAATTTTGTGGGATTATGAAAAGACTTCTTTATTCGGTGCTTGTGCTTTTGGCTGTGGCATGCGGGGAGAATGTGCCGAGGGAGCTTGCGGAACTCGGCGCTGTGCCCCTGCTCTCGGGCCACGTCGACGATGAATGGGCCCATCCCCTCGACTCCGCTCCCGACGGCGGCTGCCAACGGATGAAGTTCCCCGGCCTCGTGTCGATAGGCCGCCTGTTCAACGACAGCAACCACGTCCACCTCGCCGCCGCCGAGGCTGCCGGAATAACACCCGTGACCGATTTACGCTCTGTCTGGCACAACGCCCGGGGACTCGTGGAGATACGCTCCTGCCGCGAATACTATCTCGCTCCCCTCTCCCACTCATATCCATACCTCGTTCCCGATGCCGCCGACCTCCTCCGTGAGATAGGCGCACGCTTCGCCGACTCGCTCGCCGCGCGGGGAGGAGGCGCATACCGTCCTAAGGTTACGAGCGTGCTCCGAACTCCCGCTACCGTCGGGAAACTCCGGCGCGTCAACCGCAACGCCACCGAAAATTCGGCCCACCAGTACGCCACGACCTTCGACATCAGCTACAGCAAATTCGTCTGCGACGACTCCACACAGGTCAGGCGCAACTTCGAGGACCTGAAATGCCTCCTCGCAGTCGTTGTCCGCGGTCTGCGCGACGAAGGCCGCTGCTACGTCAAGCACGAGCGCCGTCAGGCCTGCTTCCACATCACCCTACGCCCTACACCATCTCCCTCTGAAGAATGAAAACAATCCTCAAGCTCATATTCTGGATTCTGCTCTCGCTTGTCCTCCTCGTCGCGGGCTCGCTAATCTGCGCCGTGAAGATACTCACCCCCGACAAGCTTACGCCAATCGTCCAGCGAATCGCCAACAACACTCTGGCCGCTGATGTGACGCTCGGGCGCGTGGAACTCAAGTTCGACCCGGCCTTCCCCGTCCTCCGCGTCAGCGTCGACTCGGCATGCGTAGTCTCCCGGGCTTTCGACAGCCTCGACCCCGCCGACAAGGCCATGCTCCCGGCCTATGCCGACACCCTCCTGCGCTTCGACCACTTCTCCGGCGCCATAGGCCTCGACAAAATGCTCTCCCGGGGCGAAATCGCTCTGCGCGACGTTGTGCTCCGCGGTCCCGAGGTGAACATCGTCGTCGCCTCCGACTCGGTGTACAACTACGACCTCCTCGCGGCCGCGCCTGAAGACACCACAGAGACCGCCGCTGTCGTGCCTCCGTTCAGCATCAACCGTTTCAGCCTCGAGGATGCCAGGGCCATACGCTACTACAACGCCGTCGATTCCACCGACGCAACCGTGATACTCCTCAGCAACGCCGGACTCGACGGCACCCAAGCCCCATCCTACCGCATTAAAATCGACGGCAATCTCCAGAGTCCCGTGGCCCGGGGATTCATCGACCTCGAGCGCGTGAGCTTCGGCGCCGACGGCCACCTGCGCTGGGATCCCCGCACTCCTGAAATGCTCGCCTTCGAGAAGTTCAGCATTTCGGGAGCCTTTTTCCACGCAAAAGTCGACGCCGAAATCGCCCTTGGCGACGACCTCGTAATCCGCTCCGCGTCCTTCGGCCTCAGCCCCGTGGCGGTCGACTCCCTGCTGTTGATGGTTCCCGCCGACATGAGGAGCCGGTGGCGCCTGAGCCGGCCGTACTTCTCCACGCCGGCCGAAATCAGCCTCAAAGGCGCCCTCACGCGGCCTTTCAACCTCACCGTCGACACCATTCCGCACGCCGTCCTGGACCTGAGCATTCCCGAAACCCCGCTGGCATACGGAAAGATGAAATTCGTGAAACTGGCCCTTGACCTCGGCCTCGAGCTAAAGGGCAACGACCCCGACTCCGCCAAAGTCGACATCCGCCGCCTCACCGCCGCCGGACCCGCCACGCAGGTCGACCTCAGGGCCACTCTCATGAAACTCATGAGCGACCCCCGCTTCGACGCATGCCTGAAGCTTCGGTCCGACATCTCGAGGCTTCCCTCCGTCGTGGCCCAGATGGCTCAGGGATACCTTTCAGGCGTCCTCGACGCCGACATTGACATCCGCGGGCGCCAAAGCATGTTCGACCTCACCAGGCTGCACCTCCTCGACGTCGAAGGCGAGGTGAATGCCCGCGATTTCTACTACCTCAGCAACGACACCAACCTCATGGCCCAGGTCGGCCACGCCCGCCTCGCCTTCGGAACCGGAAAGCGATACCGGGACGCCGACGGCAAGTATGGCGAGCGCACCCTCGCCGCAGGCATCCGCGTCGACACCGCCAACGTCCTTTCCGGAGGAATAGGCATGGGGATGAGCGGCATAGTGCTCGGCCTCGGAGTGGAGAACAAGACTTCCGGAATGCCCAAGGACACCACTATGGTCGTGCCAATGGGCGGTATCCTGAAAATCGGACGCTTCAACCTCACGAGCGTCAGCGATTCCGCGGGAATGCGCCTGCGCCAGCTCGAAGGCAGCGTAGGCATTACCCGGTACAAAGACCGTAAACGGACTCCGCAGTTCAATTTCGACCTCCACGCCAAGCGCATCTCCGCCGGAGCTCCCGCCGCGCGCGTCATGCTCCGCGACCCCCACATCGTCCTCGAGGCGCACCGCATCTACTCCCGGCGCATGGTGCGCAAGATCAGGCATCTCGCCGACTCCCTCAGCAAGGTCCATCCCGACCTATCCCCCGACTCCGTCTACCGCCTCGCCATCGAGAAGCGCCGCCACCGCCCCGGCGAGAAGGTCCACCACCGGGTCCACACCGAGCTCACAGGCGAAGAGCAGCAGACCCTCGAATGGGGTACCTCAAAGGCTCTGCGCAAACTCCTCCTCACTTGGGAAATCAACGGCTCCGTCAAGACCCGCCGCGCACGCCTGTTCACCCCCATGTTCCCGCTGAAAAACAGAATCAGCAACGTCGACATCCGCTTCAACAACGACTCCATTATCCTCACCGACATACGCTACAAGGGCGGACGGAGCAACATCACCGTCAACGGAATCATCTCCAACATGAAGCGCGGCTTCACCTCGAAAGGCTACCGCAGCCCCCTCCGCGCAAACCTCATGCTCACCAGTTCGTCCATCGACGTCAACGAACTCGCCGCCGCGACATTCGCCGGCGCCGCATACGCCGACAGACTCCGCAAGGGCGAGGCCCGGCGCCTCGGCATCGACGACCTCGACGGCAGCGAGGACGACTTCGAGGCCCGCATGAAGGCTCAGACGGACTCCACAGCCACCGGACCGCTCCTAATTCCCACCAACGTCGATGCGCAGGTCCACGTCCGCGCCGATTCAATCTTCTATTCCGACCTGCTGATGCGCAATCTCGAAGGCGACATGCTCGTCTACAACGGCGCTCTAAATCTAAACAACCTCCGGTGCAGCTCCGACATAGGCTCCCTCACCCTCGACGCCCTCTACAGCGCCCCGGGCCCCGACAACATGCAGTTCGGCTTCGGTCTCGACGCCCGGCGCTTCGACATCCGGCGCTTCCTGAAACTCGTCCCCGCCGTCGACTCCATCATGCCCCTCATGCGCGACTTCGGAGGAACAATTTCCGCCGACCTCGCAGCAACCTGCCGCGTCGACTCCTCGATGAACCTCCTCCTCCCCACCCTCGACGCCGCCATCAGGCTTCAGGGCGACTCACTCCAGTTCATCGACTCCAAGACCTACCGCACCATAGGAAAGTGGCTCGGATTCAAGGACAAGGAGTCAAACATCGTGAAGCACCTCGACGTCGAGCTCACCGTCCGCGACGACATCCTCCAGATATACCCCTTCATGCTCGACATCGACCGCTACCGCCTCGGCGTCCAGGGATACAACGACCTCGCCCTGAACTTCAACTACCATATCGCTGTTTTAAAGTCACCGATTCCCTTCAAGTTCGGCATCACCGTCAAGGGCACCCCCGACGACTACAAGGTGCGCTTCGGAGGCGCGAAATTCAAGGCCGACGCTCCGGCTGCCAGCGTGGCGATTGTCGACACGGCGCGCGTAAACCTCCTCTCGCAGATACGCAACATCTTCCGCCGGGGTGTCGCCGGAAGCCGCTTCGCCCGCATCGACATGCAGGCCGCAAACGACCCCGGCTTACGCCGCAGGATGCTCCAGGCCGACGCCGCCGACACCCTCAGCCGCGCAGACTCGCTCATCCTCGTGCAGCAAGGAGTCTTCCAGGCCGGCCCCGCCGAAAAGGCGGCGACCCCGGATGCCCGGACCGACCGAAAGTCAGGGAAATCCGACGGGCCTCTTTTCCTCCGGAAAGAGACCTCCGAGGAAATTGTTGAACCAAAAAAGAAAAAATGAACGACAAAACCCTTCCGGAGCTCATGACCGACGGCCTACGACGATACGAGACCCGTACAGGCCATGCCTTCGGCCCCGCCCGGGCCGCCCTCTTCGACATGGACGGCGTTCTCTTCGACTCCATGCCATCCCACGCAAAGGCTTGGATGAAAATGTGCCGCGAGGCCGGCATCGACGCCCGCGAGGACGAATTCTACCTCTACGAAGGCCGCACCGGAGCATCCACCATCAACATCCTCTTCCGCCGCAACTTCGGCCGGGAGGCATCCGAGGACGAAATTAAGAGACTCTACCGGATTAAGACCGACAATTTCCGGGTCATGCCCGCCGTGCCGGTCATGCACGGCGCCACCGACGCCCTCAGGGCCTGCCGCGAGGCGGGAATCCCGTCCCTACTCGTCACCGGCTCAGGCCAGTATTCCCTCATGGAACGGCTCGACCGGGAATTTCCCGGAGACTTTCCGCCCGGGAGGCGCGTCACCGGCCGCGACGTCACCCACGGCAAGCCCAGTCCCGAGCCATACATCCTCGGCCGCACAAAAGCCGGCCCGGACATCGAGCCCTGGCAGACCGTAGCCGTCGACAATGCCCCGCTCGGTGTGACGAGCGCCGTCGCCTCAGGGGCTTTCACCATCGGAGTCCTCACAGGCCCCATGCCCCCCGGCACACTCCTCGACCTCGGCGCCGACATCGAGCTCCCGTCCATGGAGGACTGCGCCTGCGCCCTCCGGCTTCTTTTTCGGGTTAAATAATCCGGAGCAGACGGACGCACGGGCCGTGCGTCCCTGCAATTCGATAATTTACAGCTACTTTTCTCTAACCTCACTCTCCCTCAGCCATGGAACAGGAACTCATCTACACGAACATGGTCGGCTCCGCCATCGACGACCTCGTCGAACTCCTCGGCTCACCCGACTGCGTTGTCCTCACCGACGTAAACACCGCGCAGTTCGTACTGCCCGTTCTTGTCAACGACTCCCGCGCTGTCGCCTCCGCAGGACGCGTCACCGTCAGGAGCGGCGACGCAAACAAGACCCTCGACGAGCTTGCCGCGGCCTGGCGACGCCTCGCCGAGCTCTCCGCCACACGCAAGACCCTCGTAATAAACATCGGCGGCGGAGTCGTCACCGACCTCGGAGGACTCGCCGCCGCAACCTTCAAGCGCGGCCTCCGCTGCATCAACGTCCCCACAACCCTCCTCGGTGCCGTCGACGCCTCAATCGGCGGAAAGACAGGCATAAACTTCAACGGCGTGAAGAACCTTATCGGCACCTTCACCGAGCCCATCGCAACCGTCATATCCACAGTCTACTTCAATACCCTCCCGCCACAGCAGATTCTCTCCGGCTACGCCGAGATGATCAAGCACGGCCTCCTCGAGGACCCCGACACATTCCGCTCCCTCCTCGCATACAGCCCGGTATACCCCTCCTTCAATTCCGAGGCACTCCTGCCACTCATCCAGAAAAGCGTCCTCACAAAGAAGCGCATCTGCGAGGCCGACCTCCTCGAGAGCGGCCTCCGCAAGGCCCTCAACTTCGGCCATACCGTCGGCCACGCCTTCGAGGCCCTCGCCCTCAGGCGCCAGAGCCCCGTCCTCCACGGCTATGCCGTCGCATGGGGAATGGTCACTGAGCTCATTCTCAGCCATCTCGCCCTCAACTTCCCCTCCGAATACGTCCACTCCCTCTCCGACTATGTCAGGACCAACTACGGCATGCACGCACTCAGCTGCTCGGACTACCCCGAACTCCTCGACCTCATGCGGCAGGACAAGAAAAACCTTGACGCCACCCACATCAACTTCACCCTCCTCGAGTCCATAGGAAAGCCCCGCATCGACTGCACCGCATCCGACGACCAGATCAAGACCGCCCTCGACCTCTACCGCGACCTCAGCGGCCAGTAAGCTCCCCGCACCCGACCACTCCACACTCCTGCAATGTCCAACATCTACGAACTCCGCCGCTACGGCCGCTTCGCATTTCTCATCTCCGCGGCGGCCGTCGTCGCTTGCTTCTTCTACTTCTCCAACCAGCTCGTCTCCGAGCTCGCCGTCCAGGAGCGCGAGCGCATGCAGATCTGGGCCGACGCCACAAAGGAAATAGTCTCCAACCCCGACGCCGACATCGATTTCCTCCTGCGCATAATCGAGGGCAACACAACCATCCCCGTCCTCCTCACCGACGACCAGGGCAACATCCTCCGCCACCGCAACTTCCGCCTCCCCTCGCCCCAGACCCTCACCCCCGACGGCTTCTACACCGACCCGCCCGAGAACACCCAATACCTCCTCAGGAAGCTCCGCAAGCTCTCCGGAGGCGAGAACCGCATCGACATCGAGCTCGCCCCCGGAGTGTACCAGCACCTCTACTACGAGGACTCGACCCTCCTCAGGCGCATGAGCTGGTATCCGCTCATCCAGCTCGTGGTGATGCTCGCATTCGTCGCCGTGGTCTACTTTGCAGTCCTCTCCACCAAGAAAGCCGAGCAGAACAAGGTGTGGGTCGGACTCTCCAAGGAGACCGCCCATCAGCTCGGCACACCCATCTCCTCCCTCATGGCCTGGATGGAGCTCCTGCCCGACTACGGCGTCGACGCCGAGACCATCGCCGAGATGAACAAGGACGTCAACCGCCTGAGCATGATAGCCTCGCGCTTTTCCAAAATCGGCTCCGTCCCAAAGATGGAACCCGCCGACCTCGGCGAGCTCGTCGACCAGGCCGCGGAGTATATGGCCACGCGCGTCTCCCCGCGCATCTCCCTGAGCTGGGACACCCGCTCCTCCGGCCCCATGCCCGTCAAGGCCTCAGCGCCCCTGCTCGAATGGGTCATCGAAAACCTTATCAAGAACGCCGTCGACGCTATGGAAGGCTCCGGCTCCATCAACGTCCGAGCCTTCACCGACCCCGACACCGGCCGACGCGTAATCGAAGTCGCCGACACCGGCAAAGGCATAGCCCGCAAAAACTTCAAGACCGTCTTCAACCCCGGCTACACCACCAAAAGCCGCGGCTGGGGCCTCGGCCTCGCCCTCGCAAAACGCATCGTCGAAGAATACCACCGAGGCCGCATCTTCGTCAAAGACTCCACCCCCGGCCTCGGCACAACCTTCAGGATTGAGTTGTAATTCGCAAAAAATCCGTATATTTGCCGTCGGGAACAAACAAATCGCAGGGATATGAAGCACACCGACCTCCGCAATTTGCTGATTTTCAGCGTTGCCATCCTCTTGGGGATGGCCCTCGCGGCGTGCGGCGGCGGAAAATATCACGGCGAGCTCCTGCGCGCCGAGTCCATCCTCGACAGCCTCCCGGACTCGGCAAGAGAAATTTTAAAGGCCATCCCCCGGGACACCATCGACACCCGCGAAGACCTCGCCCTCCGCGACCTCATCGCCGCCGAAGTCCAATTCAAACTCTACGAGGACGGCCCCACCGGTGCCGACACCCTCGCCGCGGCCGAAGAAACCTTCCGCTCCTCCGGCGACGACAAACGCCTGATGCGCACGCTGTTCCAAAAGGCCGTCCGCCAATTCCATGCCGTAAACTATTCCGAAAGCCTCGTCTCCGCCCTCGAAGCCCTCGAAATCGCAGAAGAGCTTCAGGACTATAGGTATTTGGGCTACTCCATCAGGCATCTTGGGGATATATACAATCACAATTATGCTTTTGCCGAAGCTCTGCCTCTTATAAGGCAATCCATTACTTATTTTGATAAGGCCGGAATGTCAAGCCACAAGATGTTTGCATGGGTGGACGTGGCAATAGATTTAAGCAACTTAGGATATTATGAAGAGTCCTTGCGTACGTCCGACAGCATACTCGCTGTAGCTAACCCTTCGGATAAAACATTACTTTCATATGTCTATGAGAATCGAATCCGTCCCAATCTGAAGCTCGGAAGGATTGAGGAGGCAAACCGATGTATTGATTTAATGAATTTATATGACAGGGACGCGGATTATCACAACCCGACTCTTCCCATACTTGTTGCAATCAAGTCCGGACAATTGGAAAAGGCAAGGATCCAGATCGATAGCCTGAAAGAATGTAAATCTTCGAAATTATCAAAGTCGGACATCTCTAATATCGAATGTGATTATTACTCAGCAATCGGTGACACTGCGACAGCTTTTACATTGTGTGATGAAACTTATCGACTTGATTCGTATTCCCTGATGAAACTGACTCAACTCGGTATAACCGGCAGTCAGAAAGGCAGCTCTCAAATGCTTTCCTCCGCTAAAACACTTGATAATATCAAAAAGACGCGACTTGTTGAAATTATTGTCTTAATGACAGTATTATTGTCCTTGTTGACGGCCTCGATATTGCTTTGGAGAAAAAGACGTCTGACTGTAAACACTTTGAGAGAGAAAGAATCCAGAATTGAAATTCTTTCAAGGGCACTTGATGATTCGAATAAACTACTCTACGAGAAGGATAGTTATATAGAAAGTCTAAGTTCATCTGATAAAGCAACCGAAAATGCAGATTGCAAAGAGACAGAAAAGCTGCGAAAAGAATTGCGTACCTTGTTTCATGGACAATTCCAGACAATCAATCTCATGTGTCAAGACTATTACAGTAAAAAAGATGCTTCATCAAATGTAAAATTGTCTTTGATAAATGATATAGAAAAGCATATCCAAACGTTATGCTCCAAAGACAATATCAAGGAAATCGAGCGCATGCTCAATGTGTATTATAATTCTGTCGCATCAAAATTGAGAGAGGCTCTTCCTGATTTAAAAACACAGGACAGAGTAATGCTTCTGCTGAGTATGACAGGACTTTCTACGAAAGCAATTTGTATAGTTTGCGGTATCGAGGACAAAGGATACCTGTATAATCGGCGCAAAAGGTTGAAGGTAAAGATAGCTCAATCGGGGAGCACATATTCGGAGGAAATCCTTGAAATGCTCGCATAATCAGCTATAATTCAATATATTACATTTATAATGCTGTAAATTAGGCAATTACGTAATACCTAATTTTTTATTTTTGCTCCTATTGATTTACAACAATTTAGGCGCGCGTTTGATTAATTTTTTGAGACTCTGAAATTTGGTAAAAGTGAGTGGATTCATGTAAATTTGCATATCTTTTAACCCCCTAATTTGCAGTTTATGCCAATCAGAATCAATCTACTCATTGCAGTTTTGCTGATGGGACTCGCATCAGTTTCATCATGGGCGGACAACAAGCCAACACCACAGAATCCCGGTGGTAAAAAAGAAGTGGATATTCCACCTATTTCCAAGCCCAAGCCTCACTCCCCCGGCTTCGAAAATGAGGTGACCGGACTTCTCGACGGCCAAATTCTGACCATCACCTTTACCGAGCCGGAAGGCATGGCCCGCGTAAGCCTGCGCGAAGGCGGAGTACAGACCGTCTACACCGGCTTCCACGCCACTGCCACCCCCATCGTCCTTACAGTTCCCGCAACAGACGTCCCCGTCCAAATCTACATCAAAACCCAATCCAACGAATACGAAGGCTGGATTGAGTAAAACAAATCTCGCCGGCGTAGTCGGCAAAAAATCAATCACAAATCATTAACCTTAAATTACTCTTAGTATGAAAAAATTCATTTTCATCATGCTGCTCGGACTCCTCTGGAGCTCCTGTAGCAACGAAGAGGGCATTACACCTCCTTCGAAACCCGATGGAGCCACTTCGGAGCTCCGCACCATAGCCGAAGCCATCTCCATCGCCGACAAGCACTTTGCTTCACGCGCAGAGGGAGCCCGTGCTATAACCCGAAGCGTTAAAGGTGTAAGCGTAATCGGCAACGCGTCAGGTCGCTCCGCTTCCGACACCCTCATCTACGCCATCAACTACGAGGACAACGCAGGCTTCGCACTCGTTTCCGCCGTCCCCCATGGCATTGACATAATAGGCTATGCCGACGAAGGCAGTTTCGATGTTGAAAAAATCGAGCCCGGCTCCAATGTTGAGTACTTCCTCGAAGCCGCGAAGGACTACGTTTCTACTCAGGGAAAAATCTCCATAGGAGGAGGTGACAATCCGTTTAAACCGATTGACGTTCATACTTGGAAGTCCACGATTATCCCTCGTCTTTCAGTCCAATGGGGTCAGCGCTACCCGGAAGGAATGTTTTGCGATAATTATTATTCCGGTTGTGTACAGACAGCTATGGCACAAATGATGTCTTATTTTAAGCTGCCAACTTCCATCACCTTAACTTATCCCGGAAAGGATGTCAACGCCCAATCCCTTAATTGGACAGAATTACTAAAGCATAAAAAATCATGTGGTAATTCTTCATTCTCCATTGATGCGCACCATGCAGAATGTTCAGCATCTGTCGAAACTCACAAAGCGTTGGGCAGGCTTTGCAGAGAGCTTGGAAAAAGGAATAATGCAAATTATAGCAAGCCCGAAGTTACAACCGCATTCGAAGGTCCTGCGCTTGCAACTTTTAAAAGCCTGTGTCCCAGCCTTAAATATACTGAAATAAAATATTTCAATTCCGACCATTCCAACATGTATATTGATATGTTAGGAAAAGATGCGGTCGCATTTGTATGCGGATATACCAGCCAAGGAGTATTCGGTCATGCATGGGTGTGCGATGGCGGTGAGCAAGAAACTACAACTGCTCCTGGTTATGATGGAAGCACAGTAACAACTAATAAGACTTATTATCATTACAACTGGGGGTTATACGGGCAGTATGACGGCTATTTTGCCAATGGTGTATTTGACCAATCCAAACCTTCCACAAGAGGAAATTATAATTATCTACCCCGATATTTTGTAGTTTACAAATAAAATAACTACATTTGCGACCAAGTCTAACCAATTAATCTTTCCCAGATGAAAAAATCAATCTTTCCTTTTATCCTCGTCGGGATGCTCGCAGTGGGCTGTTCCGAGGAGAAGGGGCCCAAGGGCGAGGAGCCCGATGTGCCCGGAACGGAGACGAAGCTCTATCAGGATGTAGAGCCGCTGGAGCCTCTTTCCCGCTGGGATTCGGAGACCGGCGAAGAGGCGGAACTCGATGCCCTCAATGATTTCGCATACCGTCTGAACTCCAATTTTGTGGCTGACTACGACAATCTGTGGGGCTCCGCCACGGACCACAAGGGCAACTACAGCTTCTCACCCCTGAGCATCTCGGTGTTCCTCAGCGCCGTCTCGCAGAGCGTCGACGGGCAGGCCCGTCAGGACATCTGCGATATGCTCGGAATCGCTCCCAAAGATGCCGCAAGTCTCAACAACAAGCTGATCCGCTATTTCTTAGGAAAGGAAAACGGTGCGGAGGTCCGCTTAGCCAACTCTGTATGGCACGTAAGCCGCTTCCCCATCCTCGACAGCTACAAGAGCCGCATGGCCGAGCTCTTCGGTGCTCCGGTCAATGAGCTCGACCTCTATTCCCCCGAAAGCAAGGACATTATCAATTCATGGTGCTCCGACAAGACCCACGGGATGATTCCCGAGGTATTCAAAAACGCGCCGTGCTATGATTTCATTATTGCCAACGCCCTTTATTTCTCTGCCGACTGGTCCAATCCTTTCAATGAGGAACTTACGGACAAAGTAATTTTCCACGGCACGGAGGGCGAGGCTGAAACAGACCTGATGCACAAGCCGAGCGACCATATCTACTACTCGGAATCTGACGGCATACAGTACGCATCTCTAAATATGCTCGACGGATTTACAATGGATATCGTAATGCCGGCCGAGGGCACAGACCTCGAGGAGTTCGGCAAGACCCTCGGGGAGACCATTGTAAAGCTCAAGGCGATGAAAGAGGTAAAGGATGTCGACTTATACCTTCCCCGGTTCAAGGAAGACAGGGAGGCTGATATCATCAAGAACCTCCGTTCGCTCGGCTATCCGGATTACGATATGCCGACAAAAGAGATGACCGGGACATCGGACCATCCCCTGATGGCCGCGGGCAGCCTCGTAGAGCACCTTACATCCCTTGAAGTAAAGGAAGAAGGCGTGAAGCTTGCCGCCGTAACCGTAGGGGGATATCTGGGAGCCTCCGGCGAAACGCCCGAATATGAGAAGGTGACGATGCGCGTGGACCGTCCCTTCTACTACGTCATCCGCGATTACCAGACCGGCATCGTGCTGATGATTGGCCGCGTTTGCAACCTCTGATTCACTGAACGATAGATAGCTTTATGGACCCAATCCCCGCCCGCAGACCTGTACGGCTGCGTGCGGGGTGTTGGATTTGCAAGCGAACTGAACAGTCAACCCAATAACCCCAAAAAATCATTTCCTATGAAGCATTTCGTTTTACCATTGGCTCTTGTCGGGATGCTCGCTGTGGGCTGTTCCGAGGAGAAGGGGCCGAAGGGCGCGGAGGAAAATACTCCACGGCATGAGATTCCGACTACCCGCGCCGAGCGCGAGGTTATCGACGCCAACAATGAATTCGCCCAGAAGCTCATGGGCAAACTCGCCGAAGGGGACAGCTACGCGGACGGCAACGCTCCCGCAAACTTCGTGGTTTCGCCCCTCAGTCTGTCTATGGCCCTGTCGATGACCGCTACGGGCGCCGAAGGCTCCACCCGCGAGGAAATCCTCGATGTCCTCGGCTTCGACGACCTTGAGGCCGCAAACGCCCTGAACAGGAAGCTGAAAGAGTCGCTCCCGTCGATGGACAACCGCACGACCGTGAAGCTCGCAAACGCCATGTGGTTCGAGAACGGAACGGAGTCGAACATCCGTCCGGAATTCTCCGAGACGCTCGCCGCCTGCTACGACGCGACGATGAACCTCGTCGAAGGCCTCGGAAAGGAGAACGGCATGAAGCTCATCAACGACTGGAGCGCCACGCACACCGACAACATGATTCCCCGGCTCCTCGACCAGCCGCTCGGCGACAATACAGTGATGGCCCTCACCAACGCCCTCTATTTCAAGGGCAAGTGGACCCACGAGTTCAGCAAGGAGGACACACAGAAGGAGCGCTTCTACAATCTCGACGGTTCGACGAAGGACGTCGACATGATGAACGCCCGCAGCATGGCCGTTCAGGCCTACGAGGACAAGGACGCCGGCTACAAGGCCGCTTCTCTCAGCTACGGCAACAGCGCCTACAGCATGATTGTGGTAGTTCCAGAGTTCGGCCGCAATCCCGCGGAGGCGCTCGCGTCGATTGATCCCGAAGACCTCGCGAAATTAGCTCGCCGTGAGTCTTATGAAACGAGCATCAATCTGAAGCTCCCTTGCTTCACCGTAGAGAACGGCACGGAACTAATTCCGGCGCTCAGGAAGCTCGGCATCAAAGAGATGTTCCTCCCCGGGTGTGACTTCTCGGGAATGTGGAAGGTTTCGGACGGCGACTTCCTGATAAGCAAGGTTTATCAGGGTGCCAAAATCTGCGTTGACGAACAGGGCGCCGAAGCCGCTGCCGTAACCATCATTACGGGCGAATGCACATCGCCCGGTCCGGTTGAGAGCACGAACTTCTATGTCGACCGCCCCTTCGCCTTCGCGATCGCCGAACAGTCGACCGGCGTAATCCTCTTTGCCGGCGTAGTGACACACCTTTGATTCACTGAATAATAGATAAACGCAGGCAACTGCAAATCTCCGCATTGCGGGTGGTTGTTGCAAAACCCCGACATCAATTATCGAACTGTAGGGACGCACGGCTCGTGCGTCCTTTTTTATGCACTGATTATCAAGATGTTATCACGAGAACAAGCTCGCTAAAGCATAGAACCTCGTAGAGGTTCAACGGGGGTAGCCCGGGGTTTCAACCCCGGGATTAGGGGTGGGGATGATTGAGACAGGGGTTATCACCCCTGCCTAACGGTGTTATGCCCCTACGGGGCAATTAGTTACTTTTTCAGAAACCTTGCGAGGCCGAAGAGGTAGCGGCGGAAGCCGGGAACATAGTTGAGGAGGACGTCGAACCAGCCGAGGCGCGGGCCGACGGTCTTGACGACGAGGCCGACGTAGAACATCGCGAACAGGGTCCCCACTCCGACCACATTCCATAGCCACGCACCAAAGAAGAGATAACATAGCGCCACGGCGGCTACCACAAGGGCCGTGTCGACAATAATCTTCATTTTCGGGAAAGGACGCGCGTCTTGAGCTTCCGGGCGTAGGTTATTTCCATTATGTCGGTGTGTGTTATTTAGTCACTCTTAGAAATGTCATAAGGAAAAGCGCTCCCGCGAGAAAGAGGCTCACGGAGAAGCTCAGCACGATGCCCCAGAGCCCGAGGCCGAGGGGTATCGCGAAAAGGTAGGTGCAGGGCAAGCCTGCCACGATATAGCTCAGGAGGGCAATCCAGAACATCGGCACGACGTGGCCCGTGCCCCTGAGCGAGTTTGCGAAGCTCACCTGCGTGGCGTCGCCGAGCTGGTAGAGCACCAGCGGAAAGATGAGCGTATAGGCCAGCGCGAGCACCGCCGGGTCGTCCGTGAAGGCCTGCATCAGGAGGCGTCCGCCGAAGATGAAGACCGCGCTGGAAACGCACATAACGGCGAGCATCACGTGGTAGCCAGCCCATGCCGTGCGCCGCATCTCGGGGCCGGAGCCGCGTCCGGCGGCATGGGCCACGATGACGCTCGTGGCCGCCCCGACGGAATAGTAAATGCAGAAACCGAGCATCCCCACCACCACTATAATCTGGAAGGCAGCGAGGTCCACGGCTCCGAGCCAGCCCGCGATTATGGCCGCGCCGGAGAAGGCACCGGTCTCAAAGGACATCTGGAGCGAGAGAGGCAGCGAGCCGCGCACGATGCGCCATGCCTGGCCGAGGCTGAGCCGTGCGCGCCGGAAGGCCGGACGGTAGCAGGCGTTGCGGGAGAAGCGACGGAAAGTCCAGTAAATAGCCACGGGGCACACCCAGCGCGCCAAAAGGGTGCTGATGCCCGCGCCCGTAAGACCCATCTCGGGCGCGCCGAGCTTGCCGTAGATGAGTATGTAGTTGCCGAGGATGTTCAGCGCGTTTGCGCTGAGCACTATCACGGTCGGAGTCTTCGTATCGCCTATGCCGTAGCTCCATTGGGCGAAGACGTTGAAAAGCGACACGGCAACCACGCCCGCGAGGTAGGTTATGAAGTATGGCCGGATCAGCGGCAGAAGTTCCTCGGGCTGTCCGAGCGATGGGAGTGCTAAGTAGAGTCCTGTCATCAGGGCCGTGACGAGGAGGGCGAAGAGAGTGTTGACGATGAGCGAGTTGCGGAGCTCTCCTCCTATGGCGTCGCTCTCGCCGCGGGCGAACATGGCTCCGACCACGGGCGTCAGGCCGTAGGTGAAGCCCACGCAGGCCAGGATGGCCACGTTGAAGACGTTGTTGACGAACGAGGCCGAGGCAAGAGCCTCCGTGGAGTAGCGCCCGACCATGATATTGTCGGCGAAACCCACAAAAATCATGCCGAGCTGACCCACGAGTATGGGCCAGCCCAGCTTGAGAATGGATATGTAGCGCTGCGGCAGAGTCATCAGTCTCTGGAGCCGCCGAAGAACCTGAGGAGGTAGAGGAAGAGGTTGATGAAGTCGAGGTAGAGGGTCAGAGCGCCGAGGGTGGCAAGGCGACCGGCCTGTTCGGGTCCGGCGAGCTGGGCCATGTTCTTCACCTGCTGGGTGTCCCATGCCGTGAGTCCCACGAAGATGAAGACGCCTGCGATGCTGATTAACCAGTCAAGGCCGCTGGAGTGCAGGAAGATATTCACCAGCGATGCGATAATAAGACCTATCAGCGCCATGAAGAGGAAGGAGCCTATGCGCGAGAGGTCTCTGGAGGTGAAATAACCGTAGACACTCATGGCGCCGAAGGTGCCGGCGGTGATGAAGAAGGTCTTGACCATGGCCGTCGGGCTGTATGCCAGGAAGAGCGTCGAGAACATCATGCCGTTGATGACGGCGAAAAGGTAGAAGAGCGCGGAGGCCGCGGCGGAACTCATGCGGCGGATGGCGCCGGAGAGGCCGATGACGATGCCGAATTCGGCGATTATCAGCAGCCACATCAGCCACGAATGGGTGATGTAGAAGTTGATGAAGGATGTCGAGGCACAGTACACGGCCGTGAAAGCCGTCACGAGGAGACCGAGGGTCATCTTCACGTAGACGCGCTTCATCACCGAGGAGGTCATGGCCGCCAGAGCCTGTCCTCCGCCGTTATACGGATTGTAGTTGTAGTCTTGCATATCTGTTTTGTTGAGTTAAGAGGTTTTTTACATTCTTTCGGGCACGCAGATGCCGAGAAGGTCCATGCCTGTGCGGACGGTGCGGGCCACGGCGTCGCTGATGGCGAGGCGCAGAGAGCATACCGCCGCGTCTTCCTCCCTGAGGATGGAGCAGTCGTGGTAGAACTGGTTGTACTGCTTCACGAGGTCGTAGACATAGTTGGCGATGAGTGCGGGCGAGTAGGAGCGTCCGGCCTCGGCAACCACGCCTGGGAAGTCGGCGAGGCGCTGGATGAGGCCCGTCTCCTTCTCGTTGGGCACGACGGCGGAGTAGTCCGCGCGGGAGAATCCGGCCTCCTCGGAGCGGCGGAGCACCGAGCGGATGCGGGCGTAGGTGTACTGGATGAAGGGACCGGTGTTGCCGTTGAAGTCGATGCTCTCCTCGGGATTGAAGGTGATGTTCTTGCGGGGGTCGACCTTCAGGAGGTAGTACTTCAGGGCGCCGAGGCCTACGGTCTCGGCGATGTCGGCGCGCTCGGCCTCGCTGAGGCCGTCGAGCTTGCCGAGCGAGTCGGAGACTTCCGCCGCGATTTCGACCATCTTGGCCATGAGGTCGTCGGCGTCGACAACCGTGCCCTCGCGGCTCTTCATCTTGCCGTTCGGGAGCTCGACCATGCCGTAGGAGAAGTGGACAAGGTCCTTGCCCCACGAGAAGCCGAGGCGGTCGAGGAGGATGGAAAGCACCTGGAAGTGGTAGTTCTGCTCGTTGCCAACGACATAGATCATCTTGTCGATGGGATAGTCGCGGAAACGGAGCTTGGCCGTGCCGATATCCTGGGTCATGTAGACCGAAGTGCCGTCGGAGCGGAGGAGGAGCTTCTGGTCGAGGCCCTCGTCTGCGAGGTCGGCCCATACGGAGCCGTCGTCCTTGCGGAAGAGCACGCCCTTCTCGAGGCCCTCGAGCACCTTTTCCTTACCCTCGAGGTAGGTCTCGGACTCGTAGTATATCTTGTCGAAGCCCACGCCCATACGGGCGTAGGTGGCGTCGAAGCCGTCGTAGACCCACTGGTTCATGCGCTTCCAGAGCGCGCGCACCTCGGAATCGCCGGCCTCCCAGCGCCGCAGCATGTCGCGCGCCTCGGCCATGAGCGTAGAGGCTGCCGTGGCCTTCTCGTCATCAAGAGTCGGGTCAGCCTCCTTCAGGGCCTTGATTTCTTCCTTCAGGTGCTTGTCGAAGGCCACGTAACAGTCGCCCACGAGGTGGTCGCCCTTGACACCGGCCTGTTCGGGAGTGCGCCCGTCGAACCATTTCTGCCACGCGAGCATGCTCTTGCAGATGTGGATGCCGCGGTCGTTTACGATGTTGGTCTTCACAACCTTGTTGCCGCAGGCAGCGAGGATTTTCGAGAGACTGTAGCCGAGAAGGATGTTGCGGAGGTGTCCGAGGTGGAGAGGCTTGTTGGTGTTGGGCGAGGAGTATTCGACCATCACCAGGGGGCTGTCGTCCGTCACGGGACGGATGCCGAAGTCGGGCTGAGCCTCGATGTCGGCGAGCACGGTGTTCCAGTATGTAGGAGTGATTACGATGTTCAGGAAACCCTTGACCACGTTGAAGCGGTCGACGGCGGGGACGTTGGCCGTGAGCCACTCGCCGATTTCCTGCCCGACGGCCTCCGGGGCCTTGCGCGCGGCCTTCACGAAGGGGAAGACCATGACGGTGAGATTGCCCTCGAACTCCTTGCGGGTGGCCTGGGGCACGATTGACGAAGGCGCCGCGTCGATGCCGTAGAGTGCCTTCACGGCCTCCGCGACTCCCTGCGCCACGATATTTTCAGGAGAAATAGCCTTTGTGCTGTCTTTTTCCATTTCTTGCGTGGGAAATAATCTGTTTTTTACCTTGGAAATATGCGGATTATAGATATTTGTCGGCGAACTTCACCTTGGCGTCGTTCACCATCTGCTTGATTTTCTGTTCGCGGGCTTTGGGGCAGATCAGGAGCACCCCGTCGGCGTCGGCCACGATGTAGTCCTCCAGCCCGTCGACCACGATAAGTTTCTCGCCGCGCACCGCAAAGATGTTGCCCCGCGAGTTGTAGGCCAGCACCGAGCAGTTCTGCGTCACGTTGGAATCCGAATTCTTCGGCGACATATCGTAGAGCGCGCTCCAGGTGCCGAGGTCGTTCCAGCCGAAGTGCACAGTCTCCACATAGACGTTGTCGGCCTTCTCCATCACGGCGAAGTCAATCGAGATGCTCATGCACCCCGGGAAAGCCGAGGCGATGAACGCCCGCTCCGCCGCCGGGTCGAGGTAGGTGGCGTCGGCAGTAGAGTCGAACACCGCGGCGATGTCCGGCGCGTAGCTCCGGAGAGCCTTGCGAATGCTCTCGGCCCCCCAGAGGAATATCCCCGAATTCCAGAAGAACTCGCCCGTGGAGAGGAAAACCTTCGCGAGCTCGAGGTCGGGCTTCTCCGTGAAGGTCTTCACGCGGTTGATTTCGCCCTCGATGTGCTCGCCCACCTGGATGTAGCCGTAACCCGTCTCGGGGCGCGTGGGCTCGATGCCGAGGGTCAGGAGCGCGTCGCGCCCCTCCACGAAACCGAAACCCGCGCGGATGGCACGCTCGAACTCCGCCTCGCGCGTGATGACATGGTCGCTCGGCGTGACAATCATAGATGCCTCGGGGTCGCGCGCGGCGATGTGCCAGGCCGCCCAGGCAATGCAGGGCGCCGTGTTGCGGCGGGCCGGCTCGGCGAGAATCTGGTCATCGGCAAGCTCCGGCAGCTGCTCCTTCACCAAGGGGACGTAGCGGCTGTTCGTGAGGATGATGACGTTTTCTGCAGGAACCACCGAGCGGATACGGTCGAAGCTCATCTGCAGAAGGCTCCGGCCCGTGCCGAGGAAGTCGATGAACTGCTTGGGACGCTCCTCGCGGGAGTAGGGCCAGAAACGGCTCCCGATGCCCCCGCACATGATCACACAGTATCTATGTTTGTCGGTATCCATATATGTCAGGGTATAGGTGTTCGAATTTAGAATGCTAAATTACTAAATCCCCCCGACATATCCAAAAAAATCCACCTCCGCCCTCCAGATCTCAATATAAATTTGACACAGACTTAGTAATACACTCTCTCCCTGCCGGATTTTGGGTCTCTTCCTTACTCTTAGGCAAATAAAAAAAGGAGCGCCGGGGGCGTTCCTTTTCGGGAGGAGAAATGATATGGAGGGAGGAGAATGAGCGGCAAGGCGCTTGTCAGACCGTGCGGGTGGTCAGCGGTAGTCGGCGAAGCGTTCCTGAAGGCGCTTGCGGGCGGCGAAGATGCGGCTCTTGACGGTGCCGAGGGGAAGGTTCATTTCCTTGGCGATTTCCTCGTACTTGTAGCCGGCCACGTGCATCGAGAAGGGGATGCGGTATTCGTCGGAGAAGGCGTTGATGGCCGCGGTGATTTCGTTGGCGGTAAAGGTGCCGTCGGGGGTCTCGCGGGCGGCCTCTGCGGGGAGGTTGATGAGGTACTGGTTGTCGGTGGTGTCTATTACGGTGGCGGCACGGGACACGCGGCGGTAGTTGTTGATGAAGATATTCCGCATGATGGTGAATACCCATACCTTGAGGTTGGTACCTTCTGCGTATTTGTCTTCATTGTCCAGGGCCTTGAGGGTCGTGTCCTGAAGGAGGTCGTAGGCATCGTCGCGGTTGGAGGTCAGCATATATGCGAAGTTGAGCATGTTGGCCTGAAGGCTCATGAGGCTGGATTGAAATTTTGCGCTTGCCATAACGAATGATTTTTAGGTGGTCTGTTTTTTCTTGATTTTTGAGGTGCCGTTTGTTGTTCGACGCTCAAAAGTACGACGACTATCAGCGCTGTGCAAATTTTTAAACAAATTTCTTCAAACTATTTCATTTTTCCTTGAACTGCTTTTTAAGCTGTTGTTTTACCGACATTTACGAGGGTTTAAAATTGTTACAGCATTGTTACATCGAGATGCTTTGTGCTCGTTTTGTAACACATTAGCCTTTACAAAGCAACCGTAACGTCACCGTTAGTCAACAAAAAATCCGAAAAATTTGCAGACAATTCAAAAAAAATACGTACTTTTAGGCGGCGAAAACCATCGCCGAAATACTACCTTAAAACTAACACCTAACACCACCCTCCCCGGGAATGCCTTATGATTATCGGTATACCTAAAGAGATCAAGAACAATGAGAACCGTGTGGCCATGACGCCCTCAGGAGTCCGCGAACTCGTACACCACGGCCACACCGTGTATGTCCAGCACACAGCCGGCGAAGGCTCGGGCTTCAGCGACGAAGAATACCTCGCCGCCGGAGCGAAAATCCTTCCCACAATCGAGGAGACCTATGCCGCCGCCGAGATGATTGTAAAAGTGAAGGAACCCATCGAGCCCGAGTACGCGCTCGTGCGCAAGGGTCAGCTCGTCTTCACCTACTTCCACTTCGCCTCCGACCGCGCCCTCACCGACGCCATGCTCGCCTCCGGCGCCACGTGCATAGCCTATGAGACCGTCATTGGCCCCATGGGCGGACTGCCCCTGCTCATCCCCATGAGCGAAGTCGCCGGACGCATGTCCGTGCAGGAAGGCGCGCGATTCCTCGAGAAGCCCCAGGGTGGCCGAGGCGTGCTCCTCGGAGGAGTCCCCGGCGTCAAGCCCGCGAAAGTGCTTGTCCTCGGCGCCGGAGTGGTCGGCCGCAACGCCGCTCTCATGGCCGCCGGCCTCGGCGCCGACGTCACCGTCACCGACATCTCCCTCCCCACCCTGCGCCATGTGGCAGAGACGATGCCCCGCAACGTCAAGACCCTCTACTCCTCGCGCCACAACATCGAGCAGGAGCTCCCGACGACCGACCTCGTCATCGGTTCCGTCCTCATCCCCGGCGCCAAGGCCCCGCATCTCATCACGGCCGACATGCTCAAACTGATGCGTCCGGGCACCGTGATGGTCGACGTCGCCATCGACCAGGGCGGCTGCTTCGAGACCTCCCACGCCACAACACACGCCGACCCCGTCTACACCCGCGAAGGCATCGTTCACTACGCTGTGGCCAACATACCGGGCGCCGTGCCCTACTCCTCGACCCTCGCACTCACCAACGCCACCCTCCCTTACGCCCTCCGGCTCGCCGACATGGGCTGGCGCGCCGCCTGCAAGGCCGACCCGGGCCTCGCCGAAGGCGTCAACATCGTCGACGGCAAAGTAGTATATCCCGGCGTAGCCGAAGCCTGGAACCTCCCCCTCCACAAGCTCGAACTCTAAAAGACAGCTGATATACTTGGATTCATTTCCGTTTTGTTGCATTTTTACATCAAAACGGAAATGAATCGGTTGTGAGAAGGAATTGCGAATTCAATTATCGAACTGTAGTATAAAAAATACCAATTCGATTATCGAACTGTAGGGACGCACGGCTCGTGCGTCCTAATTAACCAACTATGGTCCAATGCTTTGCAGGCGGACGCACGAGCCGTGCGTCCCTACAATTCGGAGTTTTACGATAAGCGTCAAATACAATGCGGAGTTTTGCGATAAGTTCTAAATAAATAATACCATTCGACGTTTTACGATAGTCGCTATCCGGTTTACACGCATTCTGCCCCCTAAACAAAAACAACCCCGCCTCGGGCCGGAGCATCCGGCGGAGGCGGGGTCTTTTTCTTTGCGCGTCAGCGGATTAGTTGAGCGCGCCGGTGAGGTTGTAGTTGGCGAACTCGAGGTCCTTGGCGGCCTTCTGGGCGAGGGATGCGTCGAGGCGGACGGCCTGACGGAGGTTGCTCGTGAGCATCGACTCGTTGTTGGTGCGGGCGCCTACGATAGCCATGAGATAGTAGGTCGTGGCGTCGGGCTTGCTGATGCCAGCGAGGGTAGTCTTGGCCTTGGAGTAGTCCTTGGTCACGATTTGGGCAACGGCCGCATTGTTGCACTTGGCGTCGCCGAAGGCGCGGACTGCGGCGTTGGCGTCGCCCTGCTTGAGGTAGTAGAGGCCGAGAGCTTCGCCGAGACCGTCGACACCGGCGGCGGAGCCGAAGAGCTGGTTGGCCTTGGAGTAGTTCTTGTTCACCATCTCGATGAGGCCGAGGTTCATCTGGGGCTCGCCGTTGGTGGTGAGGGAAGCGGCCTTGCGGAAGTTGGCGGCGGCGGCGTCGTAGTCACCGTTCACGTACTGGGCGAGGCCGAGGTTGTTGAAGGTGCGGTAGTCGTTGGGATAGAGACGGGCGGCGGTGTCGTAAATCTTCTCACGCTGCTTGTTGTCGTCGGTAAGGGTTGCGCAGTAGAGGATTTCCTCGACGTTGAGCTTGGAGGGGTCGGAAGCGAAGAGAGCCTTGATTTCGGCGTCGCTCTTGCCGATTACGTCGATTGAGGCAGTAACGCGGGAGTAGCGGAGCTGAGGAAGAATCTGGTCGGCGAGCTGCTCGAACACGTTGGAGAGGTTGCGGATTTCACGCTCGCGCTGGTCCGGGTCCTTGTACATCGAGAGAACGCTCAGAATGAGGTCCTTGTCCTGGATGTTGCTCTGCTGGACGAGCTTCTGGAAGCCTTCCCAGTCCTCGGCGGTGAACTGTGCGGTGAGTTCGCCGAATTCCGTGATTTTGTCCTTCTTGAGCTGGTCGGTCATGTAGCTCTTGGTGTTGGCCTCGCGCTTTTCGGCGAGCTTGGTGTTGAACTCCATGGTGCCGTCGGGCGAAGCGTACGACTGGATGTTGATTTCCTGGAGGCGGCGGGAGGTGTCGCCGTTTGCATTGAGAATCTCACGCTGGAGCTCCACCATGGCGTCGCTCTTGAGCTGACCGGCGCGGATGTTGGCCTGGTTGATGAGGAACATGATGTCGGCGGCGTATTTCTCGTTGATCACACGCTGGAAAGCGTCGTCGGCGAGAGCCGGGTTGGCGCTGGCTGCGGAGGCGATGGCGGCTGTGGCGATTACGCCGTCGGCCACCTTCACGCGCGGAAGGGCGTATTCCTTGTTGCCCTGCTTAACCTGGAATGCAAGCTGGAGCTCGCTCTTGGCCATGTCGGGCTGATAGTTGAAACTTGCGGGAATTGTGGCGGTGCCGCCGTACTCATAGTTGATTACGGGAGCGTTACCGCGGACTTTCTCGCCCTGGAAGGAATAAGGCATCGAAGCCACTTCCTGGCCGTCGAACACGAGATAGGGAGTAACCGTAACCTCTGCGTTCTTGACGAAAAACTTTGCGGGAATCTTGGCACTCACCGTGGCGGGCACCTTCTCGCCTACAACTTCGAGGGGGTTCGGATTGACGGTGAAATAGTCGGCGGAGAACTGGCCGAGCTTCTTGCCGCATGAGGTCATAGTCAAGGCTGCGCCAAGGGCTACGACATAACAAAGTTTGCGATTCATTGTTTGTTAAGGATTGAAATGGGTATATGGAAATTTGTTGAAATTCGTGGGGACCTTAATTTTTTTGCAAAGATAGCACTTTATTCAAATCCACCATCATTTTAACCAAATTTTTTAGTTTCTGACATCAATTTCACAAGCTTCCCGGCGTGGCCGTCTGTTCCACAGCTTTCCATCCACGGACAAAGGCGGGTATCTCCGGGGCCTGGGGTGCCGGGACGATGGGAAGCGGCGTCTTGTCCCCGCGCTCTTCAAGGGCCTCCTCGCGAGTAAGGAAGCGCACGCTCACGGGATAGATATCGATTGTCGAGTAAAGGGCGACGGGTTCCTTGCTGTGGAAGGCCTTCTTCATCCACTTGCCCTTCAGAAGCATACGCATCGAGAACGACGACACGGCCAGCGAGGCCGGGCCGTACTCACCGCCCTCGTCCACGAGGAAGCGCTCGCTGCGCACCATTTCCGTCACGTCCACGCTCAGCCCGAGCATCTTCAGAAGCCACGGCTCCCAGTGATGGTCCTTATGAGTCGCAAGGGCGTCGAGAGTGCGCGTGTACGTCGGGCTACGGAAAGTCCTGACTACCGACGTCCCGTACTCCCCGTGCCGGATTTCCGGGAAGCCCGCGAGGAGGGAATCGCCCAGAATGTGGCGCTCCGGCTCGAGGCTGGTGAGTTCTACCCAGACCAGCATCCCGGCATCGTCGTCGTTCGCGACCGTGTCGCGTCCCTCCGAGTTGCGGTAGCGCATCCGCCGCGCAAGCGAGCGCACCTTCGGAGACTGCGGTTTCGTGCTGAACCCCTTGACCTTCTTCTCCGTCAGGAAAAAGTCGGCCATATACTCGGAGAACAACTGAAGCGTGTCGGTGCTCGTTGCCGCCGAGGAATATTCGCGGATGTAGGCCCGCACAAGGGTTATCGGCCGCTCCCCGGGCGTGACAGTGAAGCCGGCGAGCTCGATAGCCGTCGGCTCGAGACGCACAGTGTCGCACGCAGCCTCTACTGTGAGAGGCGAGTATCCCAGGCAACGCACGTCGTAGGGAAACGACTGCGGACTCGGAGCACGGCCCTCAACATCGGTAATCGAAAGGATAATGCCGTCGGCTGACGACAGAGAGGCGCCTCCGAGGGGCTTGGAATCAGTAGAATCCACGACCACAACGCCAACGGATTTCAGGGGAAGAAGAAGTATAAGCAGTAAAAACAGGCGTTGCATGATGTGATGAATGAAGGTCGGTCTAAGTGAGAAAACGTCATTTCCTGCCGAAATCGGCCGGGATTTCCCCCCATTTCTCCGTGTCCCATTTCAGAAGGGGATTCCCTATTTCGTTGCTTTTAATCCAGGCGTTGGCGCGGGCCAGGATTTCTCGGACACGGGCGTTTTCCGGCGTCGGACTTATCGTTGTGTTGCTCTGGCGCTTGCGTATCCATGCCAGGGCCGTGCGCGAGTCTGTGTAGATGGGGGTGGAAAAGTCGCGGTTCTTGTGGAGCCATGCCGCGCAGTGGATGATGGCGAGATATTCCGCTATGTTGTTGGTGCCCCCGGCAAGCGGACCGATGTGGAACACCTCCTGTCCCGTCCCCACAAGCACCCCGCGGTATTCCATAGGGCCCGGATTCTTGGCGCAGGCGCCGTCGACGGCTATCGCGTTGAGGCGGATTTCCGGGAAGGCCTCGTAGTTCACGATTTCGGTCTTCCTGCGCTCGGCTAAGGCGCGCATAAGGCCCAGCTGGTCCTCGGGCTTCCCGCGGAAGGCCTTCACGGCCTCCTCCTGCGAGGGATAGGCGCGGAACTTCGCCCCGGGGTAGCCTTCGGTCTGGGCGGCGCATTCCTCCCAGGTGTCGAACACACCCGTCGAGCGCCCCTCCCATACCACATAGAATTTGCGGAAACGCGAGGGAGTGTTGTCGTATGATGCCATTTTGGAAATCAGGAATACTGTATTAAGAATTCGATGTCGACGGCCCGGAGCCCCAGCACAGCCGCGGCTTCGGCGTTCACGCATTTTCCGAGGAAGGTGTAGACGCCCTTGCGGAGCGCGGCGTTGAGGCGGAGGGCGTTGGGAGCTCCGTCGCAGACGAGAATTTCGTCCAGCATGTTGACGAAAGTGTTCGACAGCGCCATCGCGAGTGTGCGCGGCACGGCGTTCCCGGCGTTGATGTAGCAATAGCGCACGGGGGCGCCCATGGAATTGTCGCCCGGCATCGCCTCGTTGAGATTCACAAGCCGCAGTGACGGAAAGGCCGTTCCGGGCCGCATCGTGAGGTCGAAACAGATTACTCCCCGCTTCATCCTGTCGGCCAGTGTGGCGTCCACTATGCCGTCGCGGGTGAGGGTGTCGGTGGCTACTACAACGTCAGCCGACCGAAGGGCGCTCTCGAACACCTTGGGATGGATGGCGGAGCCAACGGCCCCCGGACCGAGCCGCCCGAGAAGTTCGCGGAGAGCGTAGACATTGTTGTCGAACACGCGCACTATGGCGCCAAGCCCTATGGCGGTGCTCGCCGCGGCAAGGGCAGCCATGTCCGAGCCGATTATCATTACCTCGCAGGGTACCACGCCTGCCACGCCTCCGAGGAGTATGCCCTTACCCTGGACGGCGTCCGCAAGAAGCGACGAGGCGAGCGACACCGCGGCCCTTCCGGCTACCTCCTGCATGATGTCGGCGAAAGGCTTGCGTCCGGATGGCTCGCAGATGTTCTCGAGCGCAAGGGCTATCACCGAGCGTTCCAGAAGGACTCTCAGCACCGGAGCATCCGCCGGTGAGGCGTTCAGGAAGCCAAGCAGAAGGGCTCCGCGCTTCATCAGCGAGGCGTCGCGGGCCGAGATACGCCCGAGGCTCACCACCACATCAGCCCTGAGGGTCTCCTCCCGGCGGCAGATTTCCACGCCCCGGCTCGTGTAAGTCTCGTCGGAATAATGGATGGGAAGTGCCGCTCCCGCTTCCATAAGCACGCGGAATCCTCTTTCGATAAGGCGCTCGGCGCCTTCGGGCGTGAGGGGAAAACGGTGGTCGGCGGCCACTGACGAGGCCGGCAGACCGATGGAGATACTGCGCGGGGCGGTAGCCGCCATGTAGAGCTGTTCAAGAGGAGTTGGTGCGGGCACGATGGAGGGGGGGGGATATGAAAGGTTCAGTTTAATATGAATTGTCTGACGAAGGCCTCGGAGGTCTCGCGGACCTGTTCTTCTGTCTCAAGCAGGGTGGAGTCGAAGGATGCATGCGCCAGGCTGTACCAGGGTCTGCGCCGCGCGGCAAGCGCCTCTACCTCGTCGCTGAGCGCTCCGGGGTCGCCGTGCACCTTTCCGACAAGGGGCCTCTGCTCGGGTGGTGCCTCGAGGAGGCGACGCAGGGTGGCCTCGCGGGTGGCCCTCAGTTCCACGACCAGGCCTCGGGAGAGCATGTACTCGAGGTTGTCGCCGCTGCACGGCGTGCCGCCGCCGCAGGCCAGGACGAGGATTCCTCCGGAGTCCGGCCCTTCGGAAATCCCGCGCAGGAGCGCAGACTCGGCCCTGCGGAAAGCCTCCTCGCCTTCGGAGCGGAATATCTCGGCGATACTGCGGCCTTCAGCGGCCTCTACAGCCTCGTCGAGATCCTCGAAACGGAGACCTTCGACTCCCAGACGTCTGGCGGCCGCGGGAAGAGCCCTCCCGAGAGTGGTCTTCCCGCAGGCCGGAAGGCCTATGAGATATATGGCCCGTGCGCTCACTTCTTCCCTTCGGCCTGAGCCTTCAGGAGGTCGCGGATTTCGGCCAGGAGCTCTTCCTGCGTGGGAGCGGCAGGAGCTTCAGGAGCGGGTTCGGGAGCGGCCTCGGCCTTCTTGAACTTGTTCATGGCCTTGATTGCCACGAAGATGCAGAAGGCGATAATCAGGAAGTCGACGATTGTCTGGACGAAAGCGCCCCATGTGATGGCGACTTCGGGCGTGATGACCTCCGTGCCATTTGTCACACCCTGCTGGATGACGAACTTGAACTCGCTGAAGTTGGTGCCTCCCGTGAGGACACCTACGCCGGGCATGATGATGTCGTTGACGAGGGAGGTCACTATCTTGCCGAAGGCACCGCCGATAATCACACCGACAGCCATGTCGACCACATTGCCGCGCATGGCGAATTCCTTGAATTCAGTCAGAAATTTTTTCATATTGGTTGAATTTATAGTACGATTATAGTTGCAAACTTACATAAAATTTTCCGTATTACCAAAACGCCGGGACCGGACCGATTGTTCCGTTATTTATCCGTAAGTTCAAACACTGTAGTAACAGGATAGTGGTCGGACGACGCCACATGGCCTTTTTTGAGCGAAAGCGGCCTGAACGCCCCGCGGTATAGTATGTGGTCTATTCCGAAATAAAGGCGCCGGGCGTTGTAGGTCACTATCGGACCGAACCCGACCTCGGGATAGACCTCCCTGAGCCCGAGCTCCTCGAAACGGCGCATGGCATAGCAGTTCGACACATCGTTGAAATCACCGCACACCAGCACATTCGGACCTCCGTAATGCTCGATGTAGCGCACCAGCTTCTCAGCCTGCCGCGCACGCTCGACGTTGGCCGCAGCGACCTTCGAAAGCAGCTCGCGCTTGACCTCGCGCATCTCGTCGACCCGTCGCGTCTTGCCGTCCGTAAGGTCGCGGTAAAGAGCGAAGTCGCCTGACGTGAGTCCGAGGCTCGCGAGATGGAAATTGAAGACAGTGACGTCCATGTCCTCGCCGAGATGCACGCGGTAAGCCCCGATATCGGCCCCGAAATTGCGGCGGTTGACCTCAAGGTGTATGGGAGTGACAGGATACTTCGAGAGGAGCGTGAGGTACGTGTCCGTGCGAATGACGTATGGATATATCTTATGGAGAAGGGCTATGTCCTCGCGATGAATCTTGTTTTCGCCGTAAGGGCCGATGACTTCGGTCTCCTGAAGACAGACTATGTCGGCGCCGCTCTCGATGATGGTGTTCAACGTGCGGTTACGCGGGGAATTCTCGCTCTCGCCGGGGCGGAAATCAGTGAAATTATATACATTGTAGCTCAACACCTTCAGCGTCCTTGCACCTTTTGGCGCACTTGGGCTGAAGACATGCAGCGGAAAGTAGTCCAGCACGGGGCCCCCGCATATCACGAGGAACAGAAGTGGCACAAGCACGCCGCGGCGCCATATAAAGAGCTGAAGCAGGAGCATGAGGAGCACTGCGCCCAGCGTGAGGGGCATCGCAAGTACTGCGATTCCCCAGTACCCGCCGTACTTCAGCGGCGAGAGACACCCTCCGTATGAGCTCACGACAAGTCCCAGGCCGCATATCACGCTGACCGCCACAAGAACGACATGCAGAAAACTCCGCCACTTCGGCCGTCCTTTACGATGAGCGGGACTGTCTGCGCCGCTCGGCGTTCTGGCCTTGCGCGGAGATTTTGTAACGGGAGACGGCCCTCCGGACCCTGCGTCAGGACCCAGCGGCTTGCGGGGAGACGTTCTTTGGCTCATAGCAGCTTCCTTTCGGATTCAGTCAGGGAGGAATAACCCGAGAAACGCGCCTTGTCGAGAACCCGCAGCCGGGCGGAGTCGTACTCGCGCCTCGACGAGAGCCATTTCCGGACACGTCCGCGCCCGGGAATGAAAAAGACCAGTGCGGCAAGGAGCCCTGCAAGAAGCCCTGCCACGTGAGCCGCCAGCGCCCCTGATTCTCCGGCCCCGAGGGCTGAGCAGACCGCCAGTGCGGCAAGCGGCACGCTGACGGCCCAGAGCCGCGGGCGCCCGGCCCACGGGATGGCCACACGCAGAGAACCGCACCACACCGTGATGGCCGTGAGCACAGCGAGCACGGATGCGGAAGCCCCCGCGAGCATCGAGCCTCCGGCCGCGAAAAGTCCGAAGCCCGCGGCGCCGGCGAGACCGCCGGCCAGATAGAGCGGAGCAACGGCATGGCCCAGCCCCAGCGTGGACGCGAGACTGCCGTAAGCCACGAAAACGAGCATGTTGACCAGTATGTGGAGCAATCCCGCGTGAGCGAACATATAGCTCAGTGCCTGATAAGCCCGCGGAGATGACGCCGGAAGCGCCAGGGCTTCAAGAAGGTCCACACCGAAAGCCGACGCCGTCAGTATGGCGGCGAAAACAGCGGCGTTGAGACCCGCTATCGCCCATATCGTGCCCGCGCAGCGGATATCCGGGGAGGTAGTGCGGTCAGGCGCGGCCATCAGAAAAACCAGTGGTTGTTGAACACTCCCTTGCGCTTCCAGTACCACAGCAGGAAGAAGCCGAAGATCATGCCTCCCAGATGGGCGAAGTGCGCCACACCGTCGGCCGAACCGCCTACGCCGTAGACGAGCTCCAGAATGCCGTAGCCGATGACGAACCATTTGGCCTTGATCGGCATAAGGAAATAGAGATATATCGGCTGGTTCGGGAAGAGATAGCCGAAGGCAAGAAGCACGCCGTAAATCGCACCGGATGCGCCGACCATCGGAGAGTTGACAAGAGCATTCAGCTGCCCGAGATCCGGGTCGATATAGTTCTGGTTGTGCTGGATGTGGATCCAACCCTCATGGATGGTCTGCCGGACCACTTCGGGAGGCAGAAGCGACGCAATTCTGTGGATATAGATGGCGAACACCCCTTCCTGCACCAGCGCGGCGCCGATGCCGCAGGTCAGATAGAAGAAAAGGAAGCGCGCGGAACCCATCGACCGCTCGATGATGCGGCCGAACATCCACAGTGCGAACAAATTGAAGAACAGGTGCATGAACGACCCGTGCAGGAACATATACGTGAAAAGCTGGTAGGCGTAGAAGCCCGGCGAGCTGAAGTAGTAGAGCGCGCACCACCGCTCGAGAGCGGCCTCCGCCCCGGGTATCAGCGACATTAGGAAGTATATGAAAATGTTGACCAGCAACAGGTTCTTCGTCACGGGCGGAATGTCCGAAAAAAGCGACCGGAAGCCGCCCCCGCGGTAATCGTTCTGAAACATAATTTCTCTTTTGTATGCCTTTTGAAATGCAAAAATACGAAGATTTCCACAAACAGCCAACTTTCATGCCGTCCACGGCGTTAAAAGTACAAAACGACCCTTTTAACACACTAACAGAACTATGTCAGACCGAATCACCTACGAAGAAAGAAAAGACCTTCCGGACAGCGTCTACGGACTGCCCGAAAGAAGAGAATACCCCATGCCCGACGCCGCTCACGTCCGCGCCGCCGAGGCATATTTCCGCTACTGCCCCGAGGACCTGAAGCCGCGGCTCGCCCGCGCAATCCTCGCCCGGGCCCGCGAGTTCGGCGTGGACGTCGAGAGCCCGACAGTCCGCGAGTACGCCGGGGAGTAGGCATTATAAGACCTCTAAGACTTATTAGATTTATAAGATTTATAAGTCTTATAAGATTTATACCGCCTGTCGTCCCTCTTAAAACATTCCGCCGCGGCCCGGAGTCCGGGTCGCGGCGGCGTTTATTTCAGCGCTGAGCGCAGGGGCTTAGCGGATGTAGACCTTGCGGACGGTCTTGCCCTGGCGCATGATGTACATGCCTGTGCCGGGGTTCTCCACCCGGATGCCCTGGAGGTTGTAGAACTCGGCGGGAGCCTCTTCTTCAGCCTCGATGTTGGCGATGCCGGTGTATGTGCCGTCGATTTCAAAGCCACGGTTGCCCGTGCCCTTGTAGACGGCGTTGTTGCGTACGTCGGTGATGTCGTTGGTCTGGTCGCTGCCGCCGTTGTTGAACACGAGACCCGTGGTGCCCGTGGGAACGACATATTTGAAGAGTGCGGCGCGGGTAGCGTCAGCCACCTTGGCCATAGCCTTGCCGGGCCAGTCGGAAGCGGATTCGCCGCCCCAGAAGTGAACTTTGACGGTACCCCAGTTGGTGATGGAGTTGTCGTAGAACACGGTGATGCCTTCGGGCTCGACGGGCTTGGCGATCTTCGAGAAGGTCACGGAGCCGGTCTTCGTGCCGGTGGCGCCGGTGGCGCTCCAGCTTACGGTTACATTATCGCCGATGTTCATGCCTTCGCCGATCTTGAAGGAAGCGGAGCCGGAGATGTTCACCTGAGCGCCATTGCCGATCTTGTACCATGCGGAAGTAGCGTTCTTGGCAGTGGCCGTCACGGTGATGACGTCATAGAAGTTGCCGCCGTTGGGCGAGAAGCGAACGCTGGCGTCCTGCGATACCTGAACGTCAATCTTCTTGGCGGTGGTTTTACCGTCATATTCAAAGTAAGTGTCCTCGGTGATGCCTTCGATGTTTCCTGTCTGGTCGCCGCCGTTGCTGAAGATGATATTCACGGACTCTACGTCATCGAAGGTATTGTAGTAGAACGTGCGGCCGTCGATTTCCTTGGTGTCGGTCAGCTTCTTGCCGGGCCATGCGCCGATGAGGTTGGTCTGTCCCTCAGTCCAGGCATACATGTTGGGAGCGGAGGGTGCAGTCACATAGACAGTGATTGTGGCGTTCGGATCAACCTTCTTGTAGGTAGCCTTGCCGGTGCGCACGTTGTTGTCGGAGCCGGTTGCGGACCATTCTACGGTAGTGCTCTGGCCGAAATCGAGGCCGGTGCCTACGGTGAAGGTCTTGGGCTGGCCCTTGGTGAGAGCCACCTGGGCGCCGCCGTCGATCTTGTACCAGCCTGAAACGGCTTCGTCGCTGAGGGTAGCGGTGACGGTAAGGGTCTCGGTCTTGAAGGCGCCGCCGTCGGGCGAGAGTACCACGCTTGCGGGCTTCACTACATCTTCGGAGGTATAGTACTGGGTGGTGCCGGGGTCGTCGAATTCTACGCTGCCGCCGTGAGCGACTGCGGAGGTGGCGTACATGAACTTGCCGTCCTCACCGACCTTACCGCCCTTCCAGTCCTTCACGAGCACGCGGAGCTGCCCCTGGGTCTTGGGAGCGTCAACGGTGATGGAGCCGTTGTTGGGAGTGTAGCTCCGACCTGTAACCACGTCTACATATGTGCCTGCGGGAACGCCGGTGAAGCTGGCGCCGCCGTTGACAGCCACGAGGGCATAGCTCTCGTCCTTGTAGGCGCGCTTGAAGGCCCAGCCGCCGTTTGCATCACAGCCGTCGAAGGTGTACTGACCCTTGCGGAGGGCGGGCACAGCGGCGCGAATCATGTTGAGACGGCGGATGTGCTGAGCGAGGTCAGCATCGAGAGTTTGGGCAACATTGCCGCTGGCCGTGTAGACGCCGAAGTCGCTGGCCGATACACTGCCTTCGAGATAGTTGCCGAAGTATGCGCGGCCCGACTGCGAGCGGGGAGTCTTGTTGTTGCCGCCGCCCACGTCGATGGGAAGACCCTTCTTGAACTCGACTTCAGAGCCGTAGTAGATACAGGGGATGCCGCGGAAAGTGAACATGAAGGAGAGGTTCTCGGCCCACTGGGCTGTGCCGCCGTTGAAGCGGATGCCGTCGTTGGGACCGGGGCTGTAGTCGTGGGAGTCAACGTAAACCACGTTGTAGGTGGCGTCGTTGTAGTAGTTGTCCTGGCTGAAGAGACCCATCACGTGGCCCACGCTGGAGAAGCTGTAGTGCACGGGGAAGTCGATTACGTTGAAGCCGGAGGCCTGGCTGTAGTCGGGTTCGTGCCACTGGCCGTTCTGGAGCCATGCGTTGTTCGAGCGGGCCTTGTCCTTGGTATCCTTCTCGCAGACAGCCATCGGGCCGACGGGTGTGTCGTGCCCTTCGGGAAGCGTCTGGGTGTCCCAGAATGCCTGAGTGCCGTTGTACTCGCTCATGAGGGCGTCGTCAGACTTCCAGGTGTAGAAGTAGCTCGAGAGGTTGGGCTGGTTGCGGTAAACGACACTGCCCTGGAAGCGCTGGCAGACTTCGCCGAACATGAAGAAGGGGCAGCCGTTGAGGCGCTTGTTCTTGGCCTTCTCGGCGGCGGCGTGGAACTGAGGGATGAACTGCTTGTTGAAGGTCAGCGGGGCGATGTGGCCGGAGGTGTCGATACGGAAACCGTCGACGCCCATCTCGATGAACTTCGAGTAGCATTTAACCACATATTCGGCCACGGTGTTGTTCTCCGTGTTGAGGTCCACGCAGTCGCCTGCGATCTGGCCCCACCAGCGGTTGGGAAGGTCCCAGTTCCAGCCGGTACCGTAGTGGTGGTAGTAGTTGTGGGTGTCGTACTGCGGGTTCTTGAAGAATTTGAAGCGCTCCTCATACTGCAACTTCGGGCTCTGGTCGAAATAGTTCGAGCTCAGACGGTCGGGGTTGGGGATGAGGCAGGCGGCCGGAGAAGCCTGATTGCGGATGTTCTGGTCGCGGGTGAAGAGGGGGTTGAGGTAGCTTTCGCCGAAGTTGCCGGTGTGCTGGAGCACGATGTCGAGGATGATCTTCATGCCCTTGGCGTGGGCGGCGTCGATGAGGTCCTGGAATTTGACGTCCTTGTCGGCGCCCCAGGCCTTGCGGCTCTCGTAGCGGAGGTCGACGCTCGAGAGGTCCATGGCGTGATAGCCGTGGTAGTCCTCGCCGGAGGCGTTCTGCACGATAGGCGTGATCCACACGGCCGTGAAGCCGAGGGCCTTGATGTAGTCGAGGCGGTCGATGAGGCCTTTGAAGTCACCGCGCCAGTCAGGGTCGTTCTTGGATATCTGCACGTCCTGCTTGTCCCAGGAGCATACGTTGTTCGTCGGGTCGCCGTCGTAGAAGCGGGTGGTCATCGCGAAGTAGATGGTCTCGTCGCGGAAGTCCGTGCGTTCGCCCGTGAACGTCGCGGCGTTGGCCGTCACCGCCGCGGCTGAAAGGCCGCAGACAGCTGCAAATCTTGCGATTTTGTTCATGGTAATTGATTTTTGATAAGAAGTAAGTGTGATATGAGTGTATTCCTTCTGCAAAGTTCTGAAAAATTTTCCATCCGGCCAAAGAATATGTTTTATAACATAAAAACGACAGTCCCGGCGGTTAGCGCCGGGACTGTTAAGTTCAGAATTTAGAATTTAGAGTCTAAAGTTTTTTTAATTAAAAATACTTGCTCCCGCAAGCGCCCTATGGGCAATAACTACACTCTAAATTCTACACTCTAAATCAGTCAATGTTGGGGTTCAGCTCATGCCACTTGTCGATGGCGGGAAGAACTCCCATGGCGATTACCTCGTCGCGGAGGGCGCAGAGGTGCTTGTAGCTCTCTTCGAGGGCTTTCTGCTCTTCGGGCGTACCCTTGGGCTCCGAGAACTTGACGCCGTCCTTCGTAACGACGGTCTCCATCGCCATCATGATGTGGCTGAAGCGGTCGTCGTTGACATACGTGCCGACCGGCCAGCGGAACGGTGCGCCGCCCATGGCGGCCGCAATCATCTCGATGGACAGGTAAGCCGGGCTCTGGAACGACGAGCGGCCGCGAAGGTCGATGATGTTCTTTCCGCCCTGGATGACGCGGACCTTGATTTCCTCCCAGTCCTTCTCGGGGAGAACTTCCGTGCCGATGATTTCGGAAAGAGGCTTGCCGTTGACCATCGTCGTCGATGCGTACACGGCCATCTGCTCGCCGTGGCCGCCGTAGGTGCGCGAGTTCTCGATTTCATCAGCCTTGATGTGGAAGTACTTCGAGAGTTCGCTCCGAAGGCGCGTGGAGTCGAGAGCGGCGAGAGTCGAAACCTGCGAGGGCTTCAGGCCGCTGTACAGAAGCGTGATGAGGCCCGTGATGTCGGCAGGGTTGAAGATTACCACAACGTGCTTCACGTCCGGGCAGTACTTGCGGATGTTCTTGCCCAACTCCTCGGCCACACCGGCGTTGCCCTTCAGGAGGTCTTCGCGCGTCATGCCGGCCTTGCGGGCAGCGCCGCCCGACGACACAATGTACTTCGCGTCCTTGAAAGCCTCGGCGATATCGGAGGTGAAGGTCAGGTTTAGACCCTCGAAACCGCAGTGGAACATCTCCTCGGCTACGCCTTCAAGACCCGGTCCGTAAGGGTCGTAAAGACAGATATTCGGGGTTAGATGCATCATGATTGCCGTCTGGGCCATGTTCGAGCCTATCATGCCGGCGGCGCCGACGATGACAAGCTTGTCTTGTGTCAGGTATTCCATTTCTTTTGTGTTTTAGGAGTATGTTTCGTTTAGTTTAAGTCTAACGCCGGCCACTGCCGGCTTGTTCTGCAAATATACGGATTTTATCCCGATTATTCTCCTTCGGGAACAAGTTTTTTATCCCGCGCGTTTATAAATAGAGGAAAAAACCGTAACTTTGCCCTCGTAATCTCTCACGCTTCGACATTCCGGTCTATGAAAAAATCTTTCGTTCTCTTCCTCGCCATCTGCTTGGCCTGTTTAGGAGCCTCCGCCGCTAACCGTCTTTCCTCGCACATAGCCACAATGGACGGCCCCGACGGATACACCTTCAACAAGGCTATTTCCGACAAGCTCGCGATGGAAGTCTACACTCCCGCCGACGCCGCCGGGGGTATTTGCTTCGGCGTCCAGAACGCTCAGAAAGACATCACACCATCCGCCATCGCAACCGTCCTCGCCAACGCGCTCATGCAGGGCGGCACCCACTCGGCCATGACGGCTGACGACGGCACGCCCATACACCTCGTCACGGCCAAGGACGGCGCTACCGTCGTCGCCATCGCCGGCGACAAGGCCGCTTCCCGATTCGCCGTCGTTATTTTCCGCGACGCCGCCGCCCCGCTCGCCGCCTCTCTCCTGAAGACTCTAAAGATAAAATGATTGAACGCATCGTAATCATCGACTCCGTCGACCCCCTGACTTTCTACGGCGTCAACAACGCGAACCTTCAGCTCGTCAAGAACCTCTTCCCGAAACTCCGGATTTCCGCCCGCGGCTCTGTCATCCGCGTGATCGGCGAGGACTCCGAGACCGCCGAATTTGAAAAGCGAATGAAGGAGCTCGTGGCTTACGCCGAGCAGTACAACTCCCTCAACGAAGAGGCCATTATCTCCATCGTTAAGGGCGACGCTCCCAAGGAGCTCAAGCGCGACGGTGTGATTATATACGGTGTGAACGGCAAGCCCATCCAGGCCCGCAACGCTAACCAGGAAGCCCTCGTCGAGGCTTTCAACAACAACGACCTCACTTTCGCCCTCGGGCCCGCCGGAACGGGAAAGACATACATCGCCATAGCACTTGCCGTCCGCGCCCTCAAGAACCGCGAGGCGCGGAAAATCATCCTCTCCCGCCCCGCCGTCGAGGCCGGCGAGAAACTCGGTTTCCTTCCCGGCGACATGAAGGACAAGATCGATCCATACCTCCAGCCCCTCTACGATGCTCTCGAGGACATGATTCCGGCTCTCAAGCTCAAGGAGTACATGGAGTCGAAGGTAATTCAGATTGCGCCGCTCGCCTTCATGCGCGGCCGCACGCTCAACGACGCCGTCATAGTCCTCGACGAGGCTCAGAACACCACAACCCACCAGCTCAAGATGTTCCTCACACGCCTCGGACACGACGCCAAGATGATTGTCACCGGCGACACCAGCCAGATCGACCTCCCCCGCTCAACTCAGAGCGGCCTCGTTCAGGCTCTCCGGGTCCTGCGCAACGTCAGGGGCGTCGGTCGCATCGAGTTCACCAAGGCCGACATCGTCCGCCATCCCCTTGTCCAGCGCATAGTCGACGCCTACGAGAAGTTCGAGGACAAGGAAAAGGCCGACACCGCTTCCCCGGCCCCCGACGCCCCCGCCGTATGACTTCCATTTCTGAAACCCATATAAAACAATCATATATATGACACTCACAGAGACCAACTTCAACTTCCCCGGACAGACCGCCGTCTACCACGGCAAAGTTCGCGACGTCTACACCATCGACAACAACCTCCTCGTAATGGTGGCAACCGACCGCATTTCGGCATTCGACGTCATCCTCCCCAAGGGAATACCTTTCAAGGGTCAGGTCCTCAACCAGATAGCCTCTTACTTCCTCGACGCCACGGCCGATGCCGTCCCCAACTGGAAGCTCGCCGTCCCCGACCCCATGGTCACAGCCGGAGTCCGCGCCGAAGGTTTCAGGGTGGAGATGATCATCCGCGGGTACCTCACCGGCAGCGCCTGGCGCGAGTACGCCGCCGGCGCCCGCGAGCTCTGCGGCGTGAAGCTCCCCGACGGCATGAAGGAGAACCAGCGTTTCCCCGAGCCCATCATCACCCCCACCACCAAGGCCGAGGAAGGCCACGACATGAACATCTCCCGCGAGGAAATCATCGCCCAGGGCATCGTCTCCGAGGAAGACTACCGCAAGATGGAGGAATACACCCGCCGCCTCTTTGAAATCGGCACGCGCATGGCCGCCGAGAAGGGCCTCATCCTCGTCGACACCAAGTATGAGTTCGGCAAATACGACGGCAAGGTTATCCTCATCGACGAAATCCACACCCCCGACTCCTCCCGCTACTTCTACGCCGACGGATACGAAGAGCGCTTCGCAAAGGGCGAGCCCCAGCGCCAGCTCTCCAAGGAGTTTGTACGCCAGTGGCTCATCGAGAACGGCTTCATGGGCCGTCCCGGCGAGAAAGTGCCCGAAATGACGCCCGAGGTCTGCGAGAGCATTTCCAAACGATACATCGAGCTCTACGAGCACGTCACCGGACGTAAGTTCGTTCCCGCTCCCGAGAAAGACCTTACCGCGCGTATCGAAAAGAACGTCCTCGACTGTCTCGATTCACTGGACCGCTGATGCAGGTCGAGAAAATAACCCCCTACGGCGACAGGCGCGACAAAGGCAGTCAGGTCGAGGAGATGTTCGACTCCATCGCCCCGGCTTACGACTTCATGAACCGCGCCATGACCCTCGGCATCGACCGCCTCTGGAGGCGCAGGGCCGTGAGCTTCATTCGGAAGCTCACCCCCGCGCCCCGAAGCGTCGTCGACGTCGCCACCGGAACCGGCGACCTCGCAATCGCTCTCGCTCGGCGTCTCCCCCACGCCGCCATCACGGGCGTCGACCTCTCCGAAGGAATGCTCGACGTCGGGCGCCGGAAGGCTCGTGAGGCCAGGCTGGACGGCAGGATTCAGTTCCTCAGAGGCGACGGCCTCGCCCTCCCCGTCGCTGACGGCTCCGCCGACGCTGTCACCATAGCCTTCGGAATCCGCAACTTCGCCGACATACCCGGAGGTTACGCGCAGATGTTCCGTGCGCTCCGCCCCGGCGGAACTATCGCCGTCCTCGAACTCTCGACCCCCGTCTCCCCTCTCGTCAAGCCTTTCTACAGGCTCTACACACGCTGCATAATCCCCTTTGTAGGCCGTATTGTCTCCCGCGACTCACGCGCTTACTCCTACCTCCCAGAAAGCATCGAGGCCGTCCCTCAGGGAGCCGCGATGACCGCCATCCTTGCCGGCGCGGGATTCGCCGACTGCAAGGCCCGGACGATGACCTTCGGCTCCTGTACGCTCTACACGGCCCGGAAGCCCTCCTGACTCTAATTCCAACAGGGCATTCCCCTTACATTTCTCAAACTTGTTGCTCATCATGCGGAACCATTTCCTCAGACATCTGTTCTTCATCTTGTCAATGCTCCTGACGGCCGCAGTGCCCGCGTCCGCTCAGGCCTCCTATTTCTCATCCGCTCGCGTAAAGAAACCACGGGCCGCGACTCCCGTCATTCTCCCGGCTCCCGACGCTGCCATTGCCTCAATGGTCCTTCCTCTGCGCGATTCCCTCGGATTCGTCACAGACTCCATCCTCCCCGCCTACGACATCTCCGTGCCCGACAACCCTCTTCCCTCATGGTTTTTCCTCCCGGCTGTCTACGACCACTTCCTTTTCAAGGACCGCTCGAACCCCCTCGAAGCGCAAAAAAAGGACGAAAATCCCGCCATGCGATGGATTTCCGACTGCAACCGCACAGCCGGAGCCATGCGTGAGATGAGGCGCACCCTCTTCACCTCGCATCCCGAGATTGTCAGGTACAATCTCGCTCTCCTGCCCGAGGCTCCCACACATTTCATCCCCACGGTCGACCCCGCGGACTTCACTATCGAGATGAGGGAAATGCCCACCGTCAGCGAAGCCGTCACTACAGTCGACCCCACCCCCGCGAAACGGCGCCACTGGATTCGCAAGTTCAACGTCGGTCTCCAGTTCTCCCAGGCATACATATCCCCCAACTGGTATCAGGGCGGCAACAACAACCTCAATGTCCTCGGAAACATTTACTACAACGTCAAGCTTAACCAGGAATTCCACCCCAACCTCCTCTTCGAGACCACGGCCCAGTACAAGCTCGGCATGAACTCCGCACCCGACGACTCAATACACGCCTACAACATCTCCGACGACCTCTTCCAGCTCAACACAACCTTCGGTGTCAAGGCCGCAAAGAGATGGTACTACTCGTTCACCACCCAGTTCAAGACCCAGCTCCTGAACTCCTACAATTCAAACACCCGCGAGATGCGCGCGTCCATCCTGTCCCCCGGTGAGCTCACGGCAGGTATCGGTATGACCTACAACTACGCCACCCCCAAGAAAAAATTCACTTTCGACGCTTCCGTCTCTCCCGTCTCCTACAACCTCCGCACCTGCATCAACAATCAGATGGACGAAACAGCCTACGACATCCGTAAAGGCCGCAACTCCGTCAGCAAGTTCGGTTCGAGCGCCGAGCTGAAACTTTTCTGGAAAATCTGTTCTAACATCTCCCTCAACTCCCGCGTATGGGTATTCACCGACTACGACCTCTTCCAGGCCGACTGGGAGAACACCGTCGTTTTCGAAATCAACCGGTTCCTCACCACCCAGATTTTCTGCCACGCCCGCTACGACTCCAAGACCCCGCGCGTCGACGACACAAAGTGGAGCAAGCTCCAGCTCAAGGAGATTCTCTCCATTGGCTTCTCCTATAAATTCTCCACGATATGATTTCCCTACTCCGCACGCTCCTGATTGCCGGATGCCTCGGCGCATCCGCCCTCTGTGCGTGCGGACGCTCAATCGCCGACAGCATCGCCGCGCGCCTCGACAGCCTCAGGTCCGACCCTCTCGAAGGACTCTGGCGCATCGGCGCCGGCGATGACGAGGTACTCTTCGCAATTGCCCCCGCGCCGGGAAGAGAGAACGTCTTCGACATCCTCCTTCTCGAGAGCCCCGACTGGCGGATGCCCGAGGGCACTGTCTGCGGACACGCCTCCGCCTCCGGCAAGCCAGGAGTCTACGACTGCCGGATGCTCGCCTCACCGCTCGACAGGGACCCCGCGCGAATCCGCCATTTCACCTCAGCCCTCGAGCTCTCCGACGAGGGGCGCCGACTCGTCTTCAGACCGTATTCCAATTCCCCGCGCATCAGCCTGCGCCGGTGGATTCCTTATTTCTTCCGCGTGGGCGTCATTGAAAAGGACACCCGCCCCAACGACCTCCTTGGAGCGGTCCGGATTTATCCGCCCGCGCCGGGCTCCCGTAACGTCAATCTCTAACCGCAATGAAACCACTCCGTCTCCTCATCCCCGCCGCACTCGCCGGCCTCGTGATTCTCCCGCTCGCCGCCCAGCGCACTACCCGCCCGGGCCTGCACGCAATTCCCGCGGAACAGGGCGCCGCGCCCTCTGCTTCCGCTCCAGCCCCGGTTCTGGCTCCCGGGCCGGAAGTGTTCAAGATCACAGGCTACGACAAGCCCCTGCGCTCGCGCAGGGAAACCTTCTTCGCCTCCAACCATTCCGACAGGGCTGTCCGGCGCATCGCCGTCACCGTCACCTACCTCGACGCCGACCGCAAGATGCTCCACCGACGCCAGATTTCCGTCCCCTGCGACATTCCCGCCGGAGAGACGCGCAACCTCAGCATCCAGTCCTGGGACAAACAGCAGAGCTTCTATTTCGTCCGCTCCACCGTCCCCTCCCGCACCGATCAGGCAACTCCCTACGACGTCACAATCTCCGTCGACACCATCTTCGTGGCAAAATAAAGCTCCCCGACCCATGCGCCGGATGGAGGTTCAGTGCCGCGTCGGGCATTCTCCCGTGTCCGGAGGGCAGTTCTGTGGAATCCAAGCCGGCTATCTCTCACCCGCCTCGCGGGCCTCGGCCTCCTCGACCTCATCCTCGCTCGGCTCATATCCGGCCGGCCATTTCGACACCTCCCCGGGCTTGCGGTTCTCGATCTGCCAGTCGAAGGGATAGAAATGAATCGACGGGTCGCGCCACGACGGCTTACGCCGGGCATAGATTACGAGAGGAAGGGCCACGAACACTCCTACCCCGGCCAGAATGATGCCCACATACACCGCAGGACTCCCCGTGGCTATCTGGGACGGCGGGATATAGCTCAGAAGCAGGGCCGCCAGCGCGCCCAGAATCCCGAGCCCGCAGACTATCCATTCCCCGGCCTTACCGCCGGGAACACGGAAGCCGCGCGCCTTCTTCGGCTGGGTACGCCGCAGACGGATGAAGGCCCCGTAAATCATCAGTACCATTATCAGATAGATGATTGTCGCCATCTGCGACATTATCTGGTACGCGCTCTCGACCGTTGGCAGCACAAGCAGCACAAGCGTCAGGGCCGACACAAGCGCACCCTCTATATAGAGAATCGGCTTGTTCACGCCAAGACTGTTCACGCGCTGCAGCGAGCGCGGAAGATAGCCGCTCTGGGCCACCGCCATAAGACCCGTGGCCGGGCCCGTTACAAGCGCGCTCACCTGCCCGATTACCCCGAACAGTATCAGAAGGGCCATAACATTGCCCAGCCAGCCAAGATTGAAGGCCGAGAACAGTCCCTTGTATGCCACAAGAAGCGACTGCAGAAGGTCTATGTCCTTCGTGTCGATAACCGTGCCTATGGCGAGCGTGCCGAGCGTGTAGACCGCCACTATGACTATCGCCGCAATGAGCACCGCGCGCGGAAACTGACGCGAGGGATTGCTCATGTCGTTGATGTGGACCGCCTGCATCTCCATGCCCCCGTAGAAAAGGAATATCGACGCCGCCAGGACTACCGTCCCAAGATGGCTGAAATCAGGGACGAATGGCATCTCCGTGAGATGGACCTCCTTCCCGGCCGCAACGTATATCACGGCCAGCACTATGAGAACCGCTCCGGGTATGATTGTGCCGAACAGTCCGCCCGCGGTCGACAGCTTGTTTGCCATCTTCTGGCCACGGAAGGCATTCAGGGTCGCGCCCCAGTAAACAACAAACGCTATTACAAGAGTATAGATTTTGTTCGACGCCAGACGCTGGTCAAACGACTCCGGCCAGAAGATATAAGCCAGCGACGACGCCGCGAACATTAGCACCGTCGGAAACCAGAAGATGATGGTCTGCCATTCGAGATACATCGCCGTCCACCCCCAGCGCGGGCCGAAGGCTTCCGAAACCCAACGGTACAGACCGCCGCTCTTCGTCCAGGTCGACGCAAGCTCCGCACATACCAGCGAAAACGGCAGAAGGAACACGACGGCCGCGAAGATGTAATAGAAAATCGACTGTACGCCGAACTTCGCCTCCGACGGTAGGCCGCGAAGCGACAGTATCGACGTAATGATAAGTATCGCCATAGCCGTCATTGTCAGGGCGCCCCTGGCCGTGGACTGTATCTTTTTGCGTCCCGCGCGCGTCAGCTCGGCCGCGGGAGCGATGCCTTTTGTCTCTTTCATTGTCCGAAAAAAGGATATGTCTGTTAGTTTGTCGTGTGTATGTAAATGTATAATCTCGTCGCCCCCGCATTTGTTCACGCCCGAAATTATCTTTTACGTATCCTTAACGCATGGATAATCCTTACCGGATAATTTTGTGCATTTAATATATTTTAACCTAAATTCCTTTGAAAGACCATTTTTTGTCGCTAATTTTGTCGCATCTTGTCGAGTAGGCTCAATGAGTTTTGCCTCCTCGCCTGATACTTCAGAAAAACATCACCCGTCAAATAAACTCTCAGTTATCCACTTTTTAATCTCTTACAAGTTGTCAAAGAACATTCATATTTCAAGTTTTCGAGCCGGTAAGGGAGGACTGATAGTTTTGAACTGACCTTCTTGATCCTGCTTTAATTCCTTGTGCTTGCTCAGCCGCCGACAGCCATTGCTGTGCCCTCCCGGCTGAACCTCCCGCGCAGTCGCCCGATTGCGTGTACCCCCCCCGCCGACAGCCGTCCCGACACACCGGTTGCCGTGTATTGTCCCGCGGTCGAGGCCGCCGGGGGCCGCTGTACCCCGCCCCTTCCCGGCTCCTCCCGCACTTCTCTTTTCCTTTAAACCGCTCCCATTCTCCTCTCTCCTCTTCTTTTTCACGTTTCATTCCTTTTCATCACAACCTTTACCGTTATGCAGGCTACTGAAAACCCCTTCGACGCGACCGTGTTCCGAATCTACGCCCGTCCGGTGGCTCTCGAAAGCCCCGGACTTGTCTCCGAGACCGCTATCCATTCCCAGAACACGGTTTTCCGCCGTCCCGAGGGCCTCAACGCCCTCGAAGTCGAATTCGATATCCGCCTTACGGATATGCGCGGATTCGTTCCCGGCCTTCCTCTCGCCGGTACTCCCCTCCGATTCTTTGTCCGCCTGCGCCGTCTCGACGAGTACGGCTTCGAAAGCGAACCCGTTGCCGAAAGCATCGTGAGCATGGCTTTCCCCTATGGCTCCTCTATGCTCACATGCCGCACTTTCCTCTCCCTCCCTGCCGGATGCCTCGACGGTTGCTGCCGCTTCCGTGTCGAAGTATGCTCCATGGAGTCCGTCCGCCTCGAATCCGACTACAAGGCGATCGACAACTTCGATTTCTACCTTCTGGATTCCGGCTTCTCCACCCAAGAGACATTCTCCTTCACCGAGGCCGGATACATAAACCCCTCCGAAAGCGCCCGCCGGCTCCTCGGCGCCTTCCACTCCCTTCCCGCAGCTCTCTTCGAGGCCGAGGCTCTCGAAAAGGACGAGCTTGCCCGGAACTGCGATGACGATGACAGCGACGACTCTCTCGACGGCCTGTCCGACGAAGAGTTCGACTTCGGCCTCGATTCCGGCGACTCCGACGATGACGATGAAGAGTGGCCCGAATGCTCCGACCGCGCACGTTTTGTCAGCCTCAATGTCGAGTTCCGAGGACGCTCCTCATGGGCCGACGACTCCGTGGACCCCGAGTTTTCCGTACGCTTCGTTTACGCCGACGGCTCTTCCTCCGAACAGAGAGCCACTTCATTCACCTGCCCCTCCCGGAAAGACGCCCCGCTCACAGTCGCCACTGTCGACCCCTGCCGCGTGCCGGCGCTCGGGCCTGTCTACGTCGAGCTCCGCTTCGCCGGCGAGCCCGTAGCAGCATTCGTCGCCGAATGCCTGCCCCACGACGCCGACGACCGCGAGGCAGCCTTCTCCCCCGATGAGCTCCTCCCCATCCCCGACTACAACACCCGCATCGGCATGGACCGCCTGCGCTCCGCTGCCCTCGCCAGAAGCTGCGGCGCTCCCGGGGCGTCGGAGATGCCCGCCGCCATCGCCGCCCTCGACGAAATGGTCGGACTCGACGACGTCAAAGCCAAGATTCACGTCTACATGAACCTCATGCGGGTCCACACTCTCCGCGCCCGCAAAGGCATCTCCTCGAGAAAGCCCCCGCTCCACGCCCTGTTCCTCGGTGCGCCCGGCACCGGAAAGACTTCCGTGGCCAAGCTCATGGGGCGTCTCATGAAGGAAGCCGGAGTCCTCTCAAAGGGCCACGTCGTGGTCCGCGAGCGCTCGCAGATTGTCGGACGCCACTACGGCGACGAGTCCAAGGCCATGCTCGAGGCCATTAAAGCCTCCGAGGGCGGCGTCCTCTTCATCGACGAGGCCTACACTCTCTATAAGGAGTTCGATCCCAAGGATCCAGGACGCGAGGCTATCGAGACTCTCCTTTCCGCCCTCGCCGACCCCAAGCGCCGCGACTGGATGGTGATTCTCGGTGGATACGAGGAACCGACTCTCCGCATGTTCGAGATGAACCCCGGACTCGCTTCACGCTTCCCGCTCAGCAACCGCTACCGCTTCGCCGACTACTCCGCCGCTGAGCTCCTCCTTATTGCCGAAGGATACTGCCGGGACAATGCCTACGTTCTCGCGCCCGCGGCCCGCGCCCGTCTCCTCGAGCGCCTTGAGGATGACGTAAGGGCCAAGACCGCTTCTTTCGGCAACGCCCGCCATATCCTCAATCTCCTCGAAACCGAGATTCTTCCCGCCATGGCCTCCCGCATTGCCCTGATCACCGATCCCGAAGCCCTGACCGAGGACTGCCTCACAACTATCCTCCCCGAGGACATCCCGACGCGCCCTGCAGCCCCCTCGCGCCCCCCGCACATTGGCTTCCGCGCCTGATATATTGGGCCGCACTCTATCTCCGTCCGATTCTCCGGACGGAGGTTCAGTGCCGCGCCGCAGGTATCTTCCGTGGCCGGGGGGGGCAGTTGCGTGGAATCCCCTTTAATAATCTCAAAAAAATTCCGTATCTTTGCCGGCATGAGAACCCTCCTTAACCTCCTCCTCGTCTTTCTCCTGCTGGTGCCCGCATCCTGCTCCGGCCCGGCCTCAAAGGGAGCCGACAGCATCGCCGACGCCGAGCGCCTCCTCCCCTCAGACCCCGACAGCGCCCTCACCATCCTCGAATCCCTCGACCCCTCCGACCTCACAGCGGACTCCCTGAAGGCCAGACTCCATTACCTCAAGGCTTACGGCCACATGAAGCTCAACCGCTCCATGGTCGGGGACTCGCTGATTTCCTTTGCATACAATTATTATCGCGGTAAGGATATCGTGAAAGACATCCGGAGCAGTATGGCATTGGCCTGGTACAAGTTCTGGACCGGCGATACTCCCGGCTCCATCGCAATGCTTGACTCGCTTGCCGCCCTGCCCGATGTACCGGATTCTTTAATGATGCAGACTCTTCGGATTCGCGTCCTTCTCGGCGCTTCCGAGTATCAGGGCCGACGCATCATACAGCTGGCTAAAAGACTTCATAATCTCGAAACCGATTCGATCAGGAAGATGGAGGCCAAATATATGCTCGTAGCAGGATATGTGTACTCCGGCGAGACCGATTCCGCCCTCTGTCTCGTGAACGAGCTCATAGACTATGCCCGCAACCACAATCTGGAAGAGAAGCAGTTCATGTTTACAATTGAACGCGCCCAGTTTCTTACAGAGGCCGGACATGATGATGAGAGCGACAGGCTCATCGACGAGATATTCCGTAAAGCCGGTCCGGACAATGGTGCCGCTGACCAGCTGAATTTCCAGTACGCCATCAATGCCCTCAACAGGGGTGAGGTGGACCGCGCCGCCCGTCATCTTGCCATCGCCGACAGCATTGCCTTCAAAATGAGAGGCACTGACGACGCCTACTTCCGCAGTTACAGCAATCTGCTCCATGCGATAATTGATTTCAAGCGCACCGGACGCATAAAGCTGATGCAGATTGCAGGACTGAACAATCGCCAGAATGAGCGCTTCAACCGCATGAAAGCCTCCCAATGGGAATCCGAAAGAGGCGCCCTATATCAGCAGAACCGCGCCTTGGAGCTGAAAGCCGAAAGCCAGCACAAGACTGTGATTATCCTGATTATCAGTCTCGCCGCTCTCCTTATACTTGGCGGCAGCGCATGGATAATCATAACGCGCCGTCAGCGTGAACGCGACAACGAGGAACGCATCGAGGCCTTGCAGAAAATGGTGGACGAGTACAGATCCGCTCCCGCGCAGGCGCCGGGAACAACCGATTCGTCCGCCATGCGCGGCGTCATGCTCAAACAGCTCGGCATTATCAAGATGGTGGCCGAGACCCCGACCGAGCAGAACCGCGAGATGCTGCGCAAAATCTCCGCCATCGACGGCCACACCGATGGCGGACTCGTCGACTGGCAGAAAGTCTTCGAACTTATCGACAGCCTTTATTCCGGGTTCTACACCCGGCTCCACGGGAAATACGGCACCGTCCTCAACCTTAAAGAAGAGCAGATTATAGTCCTCATGCTCGCCGGTTTCTCCACAAAAGAAATCAGCGTCATAACCGCCCAGACGACCGCCACAATCTACGTCCGCAAATCCTCCATAAGAAAGAAGCTCTCCATCCCGGAAAAAGAAAACATCCTGACAGCCCTCGCCTGACCACTTTCCTCCATCCCGGTCAGTTATCCGGAGGGCAGTTGTGTGAAATCCCCGCCAGCCCTCATCCCTTTAGACCCCATTAAGCCCTACCCCGGACCCGTTAAGACTTTTAAAACGGGCAGCCTCTGAATATCAATCGCTTACCCCGCCGGGATTTAGACTTTTACATTTGGCATTAAAATCCTTTTAGGCCTAATTTTGCATCAGCAATCGTCGCAAGACGCTTTGCCTTAAAGCAAAGAAATCATTAAAACCTGATGTAAAATGAAAACATTCATTCTTATTCTCCTGATGGCCTTCGTGGCCTCAACCGCGGTCTATGGCCGCCAGATTACCGGCAAAGTGGTCGGAGAGAACGACTCTCCGCTCGACTTCGTAAACGTCGTGCTCTACCGCGACTCAACCTATATCACAGGAACCGTCACCGACCAAGCCGGCATGTTCTCCATTCCTGCGGATGCCTCCGGCAATCTCTCCGCCAGGATTTCCTTTGTCGGTTATGAAACTACCCGGCTCCCCGTCCCGGCCTCCGGCAATCTGGGGACAATCAGACTCGCGGCCGCCGCGACGGAACTCGGGGAAGTGGTGGTCCGCGCTACGAGGCCTTCCACGACGATGAAAGGCAACGCGCTCGTCACCGCCGTCGAGGGAAGCCCCCTCGCCCTCGCCGGCACCGCTAACGACGTCCTTGTCCGCGTACCCATGGTTGTAAGCAACGACGGCAAGCTGGAAGTCTTCGGCAAAGGAGCGCCTGCCATCTACATCAACGGGCGAAAGGTCAACGACCTTCAGGAACTCTCCCGGCTCAATTCCAACGACATAAAGAATGTGTCGGTAATAACCAATCCCGGAGCCTCATATGCGGCTAACGTGAAATCCGTAATCATCATCCGCACGAAACCGCCGAAAGGCGACGGTTTCAGCGGCACCTTCCGCTCCGACAACGGCTTTCAGCACTATTTCCGTACCGGCAACTCCCTCGATCTGAAATACCGTACCCGCGGACTCGAGCTGTTCGCAAACTATGGATGGTGGTACGGCAACAACCGCAACGACCGCCTGAACGACATGACAACCGCCGCGCCGGCCGGGACCTACAACCAGTCTATCCGCACAATATGGAAGCAGTCCTACAACGACATGACGGGTAAAATCGGCTTCTCATTCATGCTCAACGACAAACACAGCTTCGGCGCTTATTACCAGAACAGCTGGAACCGCCACCACACCTCCGGTACAATTCCGAGCGAGGTCCGGCTGAACGGTGCATTGCTTGACCGCTACAATTCCGACGTCAACAACAGCTCCACATCCGTGCCCTGCCACGAAATCAACCTTTACTATAACGGCACGGCCGGCAAATTCAGCATCGACTTCAACGCCGACTATCTGTGGAACAAAAACAGGGAATCCGCATTCAGCGACGAACTCAGCAGCACGGGCGACAACCGCAATGTCATCACCGAATCGACCAACCGCAACCGCATGTTTGCCGAAAAATTGGTTGTCAGCCATCCTCTCTGGCAGGGACAGTTCCGGGTTGGAGAGGAATACACCGATACACGCACGACCAATCTCTTTACGGCAAACATCCCCGAAGTGCCTGATGCCGACAACCGCGTGGACGAAAGCAACATCGCCGCCTTCGCTGAATTTGCACGGAGCTTCGGCCGCTTCAATATCGGCCTCGGAATCCGCTACGAGCATGTAAAATTCGATTACTACGAGCTGGGCGAGCGTCGCGACGGCCAGAGCAAGACCTACAACAATCTCTTTCCCTCGCTCAACATCGCCACACAGGCCGGAAAGGTCCGCATGGGACTCAGCTACTCAGGAAAGACTGTCCGTCCCGGTTACGGACAGCTCGACGGAGCTGTGAACTACATCAACCGCCTCACCTACGAGACCGGCAATCCCTATCTGAAACCCACAAAAATGCACACTGTGGAATATATGGCCCAATGGCGCCACTTCTTCGCCCAGGTGTCCTATACCTACTTAAAGGACGGAGTCTACCACATCACCGAGCCTTACGGAGCAGACGGAGAGGCAACCATCATCCGGACAGCCAACCTCGACCGACGCCATTATATTCAGGCTTTCCTCGGCGGTCAGTTCAAACTCGGAGTCTGGTCGCCCCGCGTGAATGCCGGCATGATGAAGCAGTGGCTCACTCTTCCCGTCGACGGCAAGCCGATGAAAATGAATTCCCCGGGCTTCATGTTCCAGTGGCAGAACGCAATCCATCTTCCTTTCGACATATGGCTCAATGTCGACGCCCAGCTGATGACTCACATGTGGGAAAACAACATGAAACTGTCGAACACTCCCTGGTACGTCAATGCCAAGATTTACAAAGGATTCCACAACAACGCATTCAGCGTCACTCTCGAGGCAAAGGACCTCTTCAACTCTTCGCAGAATGAAGGCGCACTCTATAACGATGCCGTTCAGATTCTCCAGAAGAGTTTCTCACCCGGCCGCTCGGTGATGCTCACTCTCCAGTACAGCTTCAACACCACCCGCGACCGCTACCGTGGCACCGGCGCCGGCAACACCGAAAAATCCCGCTTCTAATCGCCCCGCCCTCCCCGTCCGATTCGCCGGATGGAGGTTTAGTGCCGAGTCGAGTATCTTCCGTATCCGGAGGGCGGTTCTGTGGAATCCTCTCAAAAGGCCTTATTCACCCCGCCTCATCACAAACTTCAGCTCCCGGCCGGGGGTCTCGTCGGTCCTCCTGATGGGCTGATAGCCCTCCTTCGTCAGATGAATCTCCTGTTCCTCGAGCTGTTCGCACAGCGGCAACATGATGCTGAAGTGTCCCGAGGCGTCCGTATGCGTGCAATGGTCAGCGACCTCGACGCTCACATCCGCCAGCGGGTTCATCTCCGCGTCGTAAACCGTTCCCTCGAAAACCCCGAAGGTTGAATCTCTTAGCATATAGATCTCCACGGCCCGACGCGCGCCGAATCCCGGCGACACCGTCGTGTCCACGCTCTCGAAGTACTGCGAGCGGGCCGAAACAGCTATCGTCGAAAAGCGCTTGTAGCCCGGCACCCGCACAGGCTCGAACTTCGGCCCCGCAGTGCCCGAGGTGTATTCCCCGCCGTCGATATCCAGCGTCACGGTTTCCCCGAGCGGGAGTGCCGACCTCTGCAACTCGATATCCACCGTCACCTCCACGGGCACCGCGAAAAGATAGGCCCCCGCGAGGGCGAGCGCACCGCCGACCGTCCAGGAGGCTATCCGCATCCGCTGATGCCGCTGATGCCGCTTCCACAGCGAGTCGAAGCTCACACCGAGCATCCGCGACACCACGCGCACTAAGGCCTTTTCCTTCCCGACCTCGCCGATGTTCACCCCGAGGAGTTCCTTGTCGGGATGCTCCGCAAAATACTCGCGTAGATACTTGGGGAAGAGCTCGCGCTCCGGAGTAGCCCCGTCGGGAATTATCACGGGGATAATCCTCTCAAGACGCCCCATCTCCACGAAGGCCCGCGCCTCGTCGCTCACCCAGGCCGACCCGGCCGAGTTCTTCGAGCATATCAGCAGGAGAAATTTACTCTCCTCCAGGTGTTTGCGCAGCTCGTCGCCGAGCACTCCGGTGTTCAGGTCCGACTGGTCCCTGAAAATCGGACGCAGGTAGCGCGTCTTCGCATCGATGTCGTTGTGGATTTCCGTCGGCAGCTTGAAGCCCTCGAGGCGCTTCTGGAGCCATTTGGCCACAGCCATGTCCTTATGGCTGTAGCTTATGAAGGCATATGTCGTATAGTCCGTGTTCATCTCATTCATTGTTAAGAAGTTTATAAAGACGCGTCTGCGTCAGGTCGAGGCCTCCGGCGCACTGCCCCGCCGCTTCAAGCTCTTTCCGCGCTCCGGCGAGGTCCTTCCGGTCGTGCAGAATCAGCCCCTTCGCGAGGTGCGCCATCGCCGAATCAGCTTTGAGCCTCAGGCATTTGTCCACCACGTCCTCATATTTCGAAATATCCCCTCCCGCCTCCGAAGGCAGGAGAACTATCATCGCATAAAGTTCCGCGAAAACAGGCTCCGAATACTTCCCGGCGGGGTATTCCGCAAGGAAGAAGTCGATGGCCGCGCCGGGGTCGGTGCCCTGCATCATCATCCCGTTCTCCAGGCCCGCGAATTCCATCGCAAGGGCCATCACAAGCTGCGGCGTCTCCTCCGAATGCCCCTTGATGTCAGCGATATAGTCCTTGTACATTGCCAGGAAGCCCGCAGCGCCGGGGCGCATTATCTCCCGCGTCAGCAGGTTCACGGCTATGGTCCTGTAGTACAGCAAATTGGCGTCGGGGTCCTTGCGGTAATGCTTCAGCGCGAGTGCCCCGTAGCGCGGCGCTATGCTGTCGAACTCCTCGAACCGTCTTTCCGACAGGAGGATGGGCAGATACTCGCCCGCGGGCGCCAGCGCTAATTTCAGCCCGTCGAAATTCTCGCCATAGAGGGCCGCGAGCTCATCCGCATAGTTCAGAACCTCTTTCAGCTCCCGCGAATACTCCTCGGCCGAGCCGTACATCTTCCGGGTCTTCTTCAGCTGCCCCAATGCCATCAGTGCCATCATTTTTGCCACTCGTCCAGCCTCATTGCAAGGCTTATAATCACGAACTTCTTCCTCTAACTCTGCGATTTTCGCCACGTCGAGGGCCGTCGCCTCGGAGCTCACGAACAGCACGCCCAAAAGTGCTATCCGCACCTCGGGGTTCTTCCGGCTGTAGTCCGACTCCATCAGCTCCATAATCGACTTACCGTCTGCCGTTTGCGCGGAATTGTAGAGTATACGGTTGGTCTCGAGGTGAATTTCCGCCACATATTTCTGCTCCGGGGTCCCGTGGGCGAGCACCCGGCGCAGATACACGTCCGACGTCGTCCTGTCGCCGCGGTCCATAGCATATTCCGCATATTCCAAGGCGCTTGTGGCGTCCGTGGTGTCAGCATCGGCCAGCTGCCTTAGAATTTCTCCGGCCCTGCGCATATTCTCCCTGCCGCCGCCGAGCCGCAGGGTCTCCACCTGCCGCCGGACGGACTTCAGGAGCTCCTCCTTGTCGCCGCGGACCTTAGCCTCAAGCTCCGCCAGGCGCCGGGCCGAGGCCCCGAGCTCACGCTCTTTCTTCAATTCTTTGAGATACTTCCCCGTGAAGTCCAGCTCGTCGTACTTCCCGATGGCATCCTCGATTTTTCCTTCGGCCACGAGGTCCAGCACCCCCTGCTCCTCGGCCGACAGTTCCGAGAGGTCAATCCGCGCGAAGCGGTCCACATAGTTCTCCAGCTTGTCGAGCTGCGAGTCGTAGCTCTCCTGAAGCGTCCGGAGCTCCTTTTCATACTCCTCCTCGCGGAGCTTTCCGGCGGCGCGTTCCTTCTCGAGAGCCGACTTTTCCTTGCGGAACTGCCGCTCATAGCTCGCCGAGGCCGCCCGCTCATACCCGTCGCGTATCCGCTTGAACCGGTCCGAACGACACATCACCACCGTGAACGGCTGTGAAGGATTGATATTCCACTGCTCGACAGCCTCCTTGTTGAAAATCTCATAGCCCGGCTTCTCAATCCTGCGGACCGCCACCCGGTCCCCGGCCTTCAAGGTCGGAAAATCCAGCACAAAGCTCCCCTTCTTGTCCGACACAGTGCTCTGCGCCCTCTGCGCCCGCACCTCAACCCCCGCAAGCGCAGTCTTAGCCGCCTTCTCATTATACTCCACAACCACCCCCTTCTGCACAACCTGCGCAGAGGCGGAGAGGACCATCATCAACCCTATCAAAACCACCAAAGGCCTATTCATTTCCCGCCTCCTTCCTCGGATTGCGTAGCATAAATCGCTTCAATAAAATTCTGAAACATTGATTTAAGCGAGTTTTCAATGCCTGGCATTTTTTCGCAAAGCGCAAGCCCATGTTGCCAGTATTTCAAAGCATTATCCAAATCATTGGTCATAACAAACGCATGCCCTATAAAATAGTCCAAGGCCATAATCTGAGCACAATTCTCTGCTTCTTTTTTATTATATTCAATATATGATTTCATTAAGGCATTTATAGATTCAGAATATTTCTCCAGATTGAAATAAGCCAAACCTATACTTTGATTAAGTCCCACCACATACGTATGCTCTTCACCTAATACTTTTTCAAATATCATAAGCGCCTTTTGATGATATTCCACCACCTGCTGATAGTCACCCATTGAATTATAGGCATTCCCAATATTGTCATAGCAAATCGCAACATCAGGGTGCTCTTCGCCTAATATCTTTTTCCGTATAGCAAGGGCTTTTTGATAATATACCAAGGACTGAGGATAATTACCTATACTGGAATAGACTACTCCGATATTGTTATAGCAAGCCGCGACATCAGAATCCTCTTCTCCTAATAACTTTTCCCTTACCCCAAGCGCTTTGTGATAATATTCCAAAGCCCGTGGATTATCGCCCATATGGCCATACACTCCTCCGATATTGATATAGCAAGCCGCAACATCAGGATGATTTTCGCCCAATACTTTTTCCCTTATCGCGAGTGCTTTTTGATGATTTTCCAAGGCCTCCGAATAATTACCCATACTGACAAAGACATTTCCAATATTATTATAGCAAGACGCTACATCAAAGTGATCTTCACCTAACACCATTTTCCTTATCGCAATCGATTTTTGATGATATTCCATAGATTGCGGATAATTACCTAATTCATCACAGGTAATACCCAAATTGTTATAGCAATTCGCAACCTCATTACTTTCTTCTCCATACTTCTCTTTAGCGCTATTTAGCACAGTTTGGAAGTAGCTCAAGGCTTTATTGTAATCACCTATATATTGATAAAGAAATTCACCTGTTTTGAAGAGCCAATCAATGTTTGTCGTGTCCGCGTCGGCTATTGTGGTATACATTTCGGCTATGGTGGCGTTGTTTTTGCTGTCGCCGGCGAGGAGCATAGTGTTGATGGTGCGTTCTACGCCGGCAAGGTAGGCGTCGCGGTCGGCAGTCTTGCCTTCGTGGAGTTCGTTCAGGCTATTTACCGCCTCCTCAATTTCCTTGATGTCGGAGATTTCTTTAAGAGCCTTTCCGAGGTAATTCATTTTCTCGTAGCGAGCGATGGCTTCGTCGATTTGCCCGGCCTGGACGAGGTCGATTATGGCCTGCTCCTCGGCATTGAGTTCGGAGAGGTCGATGCGGGCGAAGCGATCAACGTAGTTGTCGAGGTTGTCGAGCTTCTTTTCATACTCGGCCTCCACTTCGCGCAGACGCGCGAAGTATTCCTGCTCTTTCAGCTTGCCCTCCTTTTTCAGTCTCTCGAGCTCGGCCTTCGCCCTGCGATACTGGCTTTCATATCGCTTTTCCGAGTTAGTAGAATATCGGTCTTTGAGCGCCTTGAACTTATCGGACCGGCACATCACCACGGTAAACGCCCGCGAGGGATTGATGTTCCACTGCTCCACGGCTTCCTTGTTGAATACCTCATACCCCGGCTTCTCAATCCTCCGGACCGCCACCCGGTCCCCGGCCTTCAAAGTCGGAAAATCCAGCACAAACGCCCCCTTCGCATCCGAAGCCGTACTCCCGGCCCTCTGCACCCTGAACTCCACCCCCGCCAAGGCAGTCTTAGCCGCCTTCTCGTTATACTCCACAGCAATCCCCTTCTGCACAACTTGCGCGGAGAGGGTGAGGGCAAAAAGGAGGGAAAGGATGAGGGGGAGGAACTTTTTCATGGGGAGGGAGATTTTGACTAATGTACAAAGTTACAACTTTTTGAGCGCGTTGTCAAATGTTTCTTGCTTTTCATACGGACCAGAGCGTTTTTACAAAATATAAGTTATTGTAAATCTCCGAATTGTAGGGACACACGAGCCGTGCGTCCGTTTGCAAATCATTGGTCCTTAGTCGGTTATTAGGACGCACGAGCCGTGCGTCCCTACAGTTCGATAAATTAGATTGTATGTTTTCTTAATGATATAAAAAAACGCGCCTCCGGGCTTTTGGCGGCGGAGGCGCGAATGGTATTGGGAGTCCCGGGCTTATTCAGCGGCGGGTGCTTCAGCTGCGGGAGCTTCGGCTGCGGGAGCCTCGGCGGGAGCGGCGGCTTTCTTGCCTCCGCGACGGCTGCGACGGGTCTTGGCCTTTGCTTCCTTGCTGTCCTTGAGCATGGCTTCGTTGAAGTCCACGAGCTCGATGAAGCAGGTCTTGGCGTTGTCGCCGAGGCGGTTGCCGGTCTTGAGGATGCGGGTGTAACCACCGTTGCGCTCGGCGATCTTCTCGGCAACGACTCCGAAGAGTTCCTTGACGGCTTCCTTGCTCTGGAGGTTGCTGAAGACGAGACGGCGGTTAGCCATCGAGTCTTCCTTGGCGCGGTTGATCAGCGGCTCGGCATACACGCGGAGGGCCTTCGCCTTTGCGAGGGTCGTGAAGATGCGCTTGTGCATGATGAGCGAGGTGGTCATATTAGCCAGGAGGGCGTCGCGGTGAGCCTTCTTACGGCTAAGGTGATTGAATTTCTTATTGTGTCTCATCGTTGGGATTACTCTTTATCTAATTTGTACTTGGAGATGTCCATGCCGAAGGAGAGGTTGAGGCTCGTGAGGAGGCTCTCGAGTTCGACGAGGGACTTTTTGCCGAAGTTGCGGAACTTCAGCAGATCGGTCTTGTTGAAGACCACGAGTTCGGCGAGGGTCTCGACTTCAGCGCTCTTGAGGCAGTTGAGTGCGCGGACGGAGAGCTGCATGTCGACGAGCTTGGACTTGAGGAGCTGTCGCATGTGAAGCACCTCTTCGTCGAATTCCTCGCTGGGATCGGGCTCGTTTGTCTCAAGGGTGATCTTCTCGTCGGAGAAGAGCATGAAGTGGTAGATAAGAATCTTGGCCGCTTCCTTGATAGCCTCCTTGGGGAGGATGGAGCCGTTCGTGGTGATTTCAAGGGTGAGCTTGTCGTAGTCGGTTTTCTGGTCTACGCGGTAGTTTTCTACCGTGTACTTCACATTCTTGATGGGCGTGTAGATCGAGTCGATGGCGATGGTGTGGATGTCGTCCTGGGGGGTGACATTCTCCTCGGCGGGAACCCATCCGCGGCCCTTGTTGATGGTAAGCGCGATAGTGAAACTTGCGTCAGGATCCAAGTGACAGATCACCAGCTCGGGGTTCATGACCTCGAACCCGTTGAGCGCCTTGGCGATGTCGCCGGCCGTGAACACTTCTTTTCCCGAAACGTTGATGGACACGCGCTCGTTCTCGGTCTCCTCGACCTTCTGCTTGAGGTCGACTTGCTTGAGGTTGAGAATGATGTTCGTGACATCTTCCTTTACTCCGGGGATGGCATCGAATTCGTTTTTAACGCCGTCGATTTTGATCGACGAAATCGCATAGCCTTCGAGAGAGGAAAGCAGAACGCGACGGAGGGCGTTGCCCACGGTGATGCCATAGCCGGGCTCCAAAGGCTTGAACTCGAATTTGCCGAAGAAGTTATCGGCCTCGAGCATTACGACGTTTTCGGGTTTTTGGAATGCTAAAATAGCCATGGATCTTGTTGCTGTTAGAAATTACGACTTGGAGTAGAGCTCGACGATCAGCTGCTCCTTGATTTGTTCGGGGATATCCTCGCGGGCAGGCACGTGGAGGAGCTTGCCGCTCTTGGAAGCTTCGTCCCACTCGATCCAGGGATACTTGCTGTGGTTGAAGCCTGCGAGGGCGTCGGCGATTACTTCGAGGCTCTTGGAGCGCTCGCGGACGCCGACGATATCGCCGGGTTTGAGAGCATACGACGGGATGTTCACGACTTCGCCGTTGACGGTGATGTGGCGATGAAGGACGAGCTGACGGGCGGCTGCGCGTGTGGGAGCGATTCCGAGGCGGTAAACGAGGTTGTCGAGACGGCCCTCGAGGAGCTGGAGGAGGATTTCACCGGTGATGCCCTTCATGCGCGAGGCGCGGTCGAAGAGATTGCGGAACTGCTTCTCGAGAAGGCCGTAAGTGTACTTGGCCTTCTGCTTTTCGCGAAGCTGTACGCCATATTCGGAAGTCTTGCGGCGCTTGTTGGCTCCGTGCTGGCCCGGGGGGAAGTTACGACGTGCGAGGACTTTGTCTTCACCGAAGATAGCTTCGCCGAACTTGCGGGCGATTTTGGTCTTGGGACCTGTGTATCTTGCCATTTTTGTTGTCTGTTAGGTTGGTGGTTGTCTGATCGCCGGAGGCCTGTGCGGTCAGCGCGGCGGCCGGTTGTGGATTTGTCCGCGGAGCGCCGGGTGTCGTGCCGGACGGTTTCGACTCTCGGGAGGGGGATGTGTGAGTGTCGCTCTGTGTTACCCGGGAGTGGCTTCGTCTATCGGTGGCTTCGGCGCCGGAAAGCGGCGGCGGGCTCGTTTGTCAAGGGGAGCGGCCCGCTCCGTCTTTCATCGGCCCCATGGCTCGGGGCCGAACGGCGGTCGCGCGTAGGCTGGCTCAGGGTCTGTTCAGCCGGCGGCGTTCAAACGGTTTTGAAGATAGTTGCTTTATACGTACTAAAAGATGATGCGAGCTTTTGGGCCGATCATTAAACTCTTCTTCTCTTGGGAGGACGGCAACCGTTGTGGGGGAGCGGAGTCACGTCGATGATTTCGGTGACTTCGATACCGGCGCCGTGGATGTAGCGGATAGCAGCCTCACGGCCATTGCCGGGGCCCTTCACGTAAGCCTTAACTTTGCGGAGGCCGAGGTCGTAAGCGACCTTGGCGCAATCCTGTGCGGCCATCTGGGCTGCGTAGGGCGTGTTCTTCTTGGAACCGCGGAAGCCCATCTTGCCGGCGGAAGACCAGGAGATGACCTGTCCCTCGCTGTTGGCCAGGCACACGATGATGTTGTTGAAAGACGAATGAACGTGGAGCTGGCCTTCAGCGCCAACCTTGACGTTTCTCTTCTTTGCTGCGACTGTCTTTTTTGCCATAAATTACTATTATTTAGTTGCTTTCTTCTTGTTAGCGACCGTCTTTTTGCGGCCCTTGCGCGTGCGTGCGTTGTTCTTGGTGCTCTGGCCGCGCACGGGGAGGCCGTTGCGGTGACGGATGCCACGGTAGCAGCCGATGTCCATGAGGCGCTTGATGTTGAGCTGGATTTCGCTGCGGAGGTCGCCCTCGACCTTGTAGTCGGAGCCGATCACTTCGCGGACCTTGGCGGCCTCGTCGTCGGTCCAGTCCTGGACCTTCTTGGCGGGATCGATGCCGGCCTTGGCAAGGATCGTGCGGGCGGCGCTGCGGCCGATGCCGTAGATGTAGGTCAGCGAAATCTGACCCTGTTTGTTCTGGGGGAGGTCAACTCCCACAATTCTAACTGCCATAAATCTTGTTGTCTATTTTTTCTGCAAAAATAACAAAAATTATCCTTGACGTTGTTTGTACTTGGGGTTTTTCTTGTTGATGACGTAGAGACGGCCCTTGCGGCGCACGATCTTGCTGTCGGGGGTGCGTTTCTTAACAGATGCTCGTACTTTCATTTTCTTTTAGCGTATTTTGTTGAGTTTGAAATCGAAATGCGTTGTCAGGGGCGCCGTGGCCCCCGATGACCTCCCGCGGCGGGGAGTCGGGAATCAGTTTACTTGTACCGGAAGGCTATGCGTCCTTTGGAGAGGTCGTAGGGCGACATCTCGACGCGGACCTTGTCGCCGGGAAGGATCTTGATGTAGTGCATGCGCATCTTTCCGGAGATGTGGGCCGTGATTTCGTGGCCGTTCTCGAGTTCGACGCGGAACATCGCATTGCTGAGAGCCTCGACGATGGTGCCGTCCTGTTCGATTGCTGACTGTTTTGCCATAAATTGTCTCTGGTGGTGATTCAAATAAACTTGTCCGTGATAGCCGCGTGGATGTAGTCGAAAGTCGTGAGGATTTCCACTTCGTCGTTGATGATGGCGATGGTGTGCTCGTAGTGGGCGGAGGGCTTGTGGTCGCGCGTGGAGCATTCCCAGCCGTTGCGGGCGATGACCACGTTGCGGGAGCCCATGTTGACCATCGGCTCGATGCAGATGCACATGCCGTTGCGGATTACGGGACCGATTCCGCGGCGCCCGTAGTTGGGCACTTCGGGCTCCTCGTGCATGGAGCGTCCGATGCCGTGGCCGCACATCTCGCGGACTATGGAGTAGTTGCGGCGCTCGCAGTAGGTCTGGACGGCGTTGGCGATGTCGCCTATGCGTCCGCCTACGCGGCAGGCCCGGATGCCTTCGTAGAGCGATTCCTTTGTCGTGCGGCAGAGGGCGAGCGTTTCGGGGCTGATTTCGCCGACGGCGAATGTGTAGCAGCTGTCGCCCATGAATCCGTCTTTCTCGACAACGGTGTCGAAGCCTACGATGTCGCCGTCGCGGAGCTCGTAGTCGGAGGGGAAACCGTGGACGATAGTATCGTTGACTTCGACGCAGAGCGTCCCGGGAAAACCGTGGTATCCGAGGCAGGCGGGCTTGCCCCCGTTGTCGCGCATGAATTCGCAGGCAATGGTGTCGATCCGCCTTGTGGACACTCCGGGCTGCACCCACTTGGCGACTTCGCCGAGTGTCTGCGAGACGAGAGTCGTCGCTGCGCGCATCCTCTCGATTTCCTCCGGTGTCTTCAGATAAATCATCTTTCTTTCGATCTGTTTCTGTTTCGTTGTGGCGCTCCCGCGGGGGAGCGCATGCCGGCGGTGCCGGG
>ERZ825137.331-NODE-331-length-68136-cov-7.567207_pt1 | contig 68136 bp, 58 predicted proteins | sample MGYA00519873_ERZ825137 | MGnify/ENA primary metagenome ERZ825137 (study PRJEB31778, sample SAMEA3449190) | human gut metagenome | biome: human gut; feature: human-associated habitat; material: faeces | place: United Kingdom | collected 2010/2012 ...
GTTCACCGTATAGGTGCTGCCGTTTTCCATGACTTTGCCGCCCACCTTCACAATGGGGTCGGGCAGGTCCCCTACCCTTGCCAAAACGAGGCTGAACGGTTCGCTCCACGCTGTGTAGGTCCTATTGCTCGAGCGTATGGTCTTGCGGGCGCATAGGTAGGTTGTTTGCAGGTGACCGTTTCCATTGGAAACGGTGAAGGTTTCTCCCTTACCCAGCTTCGTTCCCGGCGCTCCGTTAGAGGGGGGCGCCGCGCCGTATCGGACCTCCACGCCGTCGGGGACGACGGCGGAGATGTCCGCCGCATCGTAATAGAGGTAGGTAGTGCCACTCTTTGCCGTTGTGCCGTCGGGCAGCTTCACCGTCGGCGCGGCCGGTTTGGTGGAAAACTTCGCCGTTGCCCATGCGCTCTGCTTACCGTCCTTTGTGGCGTAGGCTTCCACGACCACCGTGCCCCGGTCAGATGTGACCGGAATTTCAAACCACCCGGTATAGCTCTGTACGTCGGGCATCGTCTTGGTCGTATCGTCATACACCCTGTACCAGATTTCCGCATCAGCCGCTGAGCTGATTGTCACGGACACTTTATCGCCATCCGGGAAACCGCCCTCGGGCGAGATCCGCGGCTCGGCAAGGGCGTAGGAGATGTTGAAGGGCTCACTGTAATGCCATCTGCCGTCTCTGCCATTCTTCAGGGCAATGCGGTAGCGTCCCTCCGGCACGGAGTAATTGCAGTTCTCGTCCTCTATGCTGAATCTGGACACGCCAGACCACACCTCCAACACATCGCGTCCTTTGGGGTCAGTCACTGCCACCGGCTCGAGAGAATCGTTCAGCTTGTAGTTCTCCGGCACCAGCCGGCCAGCTGCAACTTGCATCCCGTAAGCCGCCTCCCATGCGATCTTGCCGTCGTAGCAGTTGTAGGTGCTGTTGTATACCGGCACCCATTTCGGCTGAGAGGTAAAGGGATCGTACATTGCCAACAGCTTGGTGGTGGATTTTGGCTCCAGCAGCAAAACCGCGAAGTCGCTGGTGGCGCCGTCCGCCGACGTGAAGTTAAGGGGCGCGCCGTCCACGGTGGTCCAGCACTTGAAGGGGATGTTGTCCCACATCTTGGGCGCAGTGATCGGCGCATAAATCGTCGTGCCGATGCCCGGCGGATATTCCTTACCTGCCCGCGCGCGGTAGTGGATGTTTCCGTTATTGCCTCCGGTCTCGCCGTCGTAGAGGATCACCTTGCCGATATCCGCCGGTGTCACAGGCGCATACTCAAAAACGCAGGTGCCGTCCGCCTGTAACTCATCCAGTAGGAGTCCCTTACCATCCTCTGTCGTCCAGCCGGGCTTGGCTCCTGCCCACCCGATGTTGGTGGGATTTGCTCTGGCAGTTGCGAACTTATCCGGATGAAGATTCCTGACCGTGACCCTCATCTCGCCCACCTTGCGCAGCTCGTTGAGGCCGTCGTTATGGGGCGCATAGTTGAGGTCACGATAATAGTTGTTGTAGAAGGCAGTGATATTCCCATCAAGACCCATGGTGTCCAGATTCACGATCACCGAACCGTGGGTGTCGATGAGGAAGAAGAGGTTTTTGTCCGAATCGGAAGGCTTGGTGTGTGTGCCGTAGACGTAATACTTGCTCTCGTTATACACCGCATTCAGGCCCTGCACATTCAAATACATGCTGGCGTAGGCCGTTATCATAAACCGGTTGGTCACAGAGATCGCCCTGTCGGTACCCTTGGAGTTGCCCGACATATTGACGGTCAGCGTCATGCTGGCGACCGGTTCATAGGAGCCTGCTATTTCCAGATCCTTGCAGGCGATGCCGCAGGCTCTGCTCATGCCGGGTACGCTGAAATCCGATTTGATGGTCAGGCTCCCGCGCGCGGGAGAGCCGCCGTAGATGTTGTATTTATTGGACAGCCGGAAGGAAATATCCTGTTGGTTGTTTACGATCGTCCGTCCAATGGCGGTATAAACGCCGTTTCTCAGGGATTCCGCTCCGGCAGTCAGGGTGTTTGTTCCCTCCACCTCGATCGTCATCCCGTCTCGCTGAAAGGGCTCCCCCTCTTCTCCGTCGCAGTAGGTGATGGACTGGCCGTCAAAATTCTTCAGATAGAGCTCCCAGTCGTATAACCCGGAGGTTTGATAATAGCTCCCCAGCTTCACCACATAGTTGTCGGGGGTCTCGCCGCCCGGCTCGGCCTCGGTGCTGCTGTTGGTGCGGATGCAGTGGCCGCCCGTCACCCCGGGGTACAGCTTGATGGCCGTGCCGTCCTTCATGATGATCTGATAATAGGCCCGCTTGTCATCGGCCTCCGCTGTCAGCATCGGCGCTCGCATCAGGCTTTGAGGCTGGGAGTCCTCCTCATTGTTGTAGACGCTCTCCGTGTTTCCATCGTCCTCCGACGCTTCCGGTGTTTCCGTCACCGCCGGAGTGGGCGGGTTGGTGCTGCCGCCCTCCGCCGTGGCCAGTGCCATGGTGGGCAGCATGGTCGTCACCATGACCAATGCCATCAGCCACGCCGTCAGCCGTTTGTGTATCTGTTGTTTCACACTATTCCTCCTTCCTGAATTCAGTGTCGCGGCGTTCCGCCGCTTTCATGCTTTCCGCTGTTTCGTCGAGCCATGTACGCACCTGCTGCGCAGCCGAATTACCGATGCGGTAATGGAGTCGCTGAAACGGCGGCCGCCAGCGGCCGCCTTCGTCTCATTCGTGTATAGCATAGATCCGCGCTTTTGTTAACCCTAATTTGCCCAAATTAGGATGGCGAGAGAAAAAATAATCCACAAGGCACTGAAACACGCCGTCAAAATGGATCTGCTTCCCTTCGCCCCGCCGACAAGGTGGAGCGCCCCAAGAAGCAGCGGTACATTGCGGACGATTACCGGCAGGAGGAGCTGGAGAGGCTGCTGGAGCAGACCGGCTGGCACACCTGAGTTCTTGCCGAAAATCATGTACGCCGATGTGACCTTGAGAGAAAAGAAAAGCCCAGTCATATGGGCAAAAGCCTTGATATGACTGGGTTTTTGGCGGAGAGTTAGGGATTCGAACCCTAGGTTCCTTTTGGGAACACGACATTTCGAGTGTCGCACCTTCGACCTCTCGGACAACTCTCCGTATATCTCAAGTGTAATCCTTGCTCCGGAAGAATGCAAGAAAAACACGCAAGAACGATATGAAATTGTGAAATCCGAACCCGCGCAAAGCCCTGTGCGGTGGACATTTTCAGCGGACGAAACGGCCGGAGCTTCCAAAAATTTCGAGTCAGCCCCGTTATGACCTCTTCGATACCACTCCGTGTTGACAAATGGTCATTATGACCATTTATCATTATACTATCGGGCGGCCAAATGAGCAAGAGTAAATTTATTCGTGTTCTGCTTCGCCAAATACTGCGCTTATGCTGCAGCCGTTCACCGCCGCGGCGTTGGTTGCCGATGTTTTTATGCACTGCATTGCGTCTGCGAAAAGTTCCACTGAGTTGCAGCCGTATTCGCCATTCAGCACAGCGTTTCCAGCAAGTATGTTCAGCTTCGCGCCCGCATTAAACCCATTCACGGTTATGGTTAGCGCATCAAGCGGGTCGTTTTGGCGGCTTACTATGTATCCAAGCGCCGCTATGGCATCCGCCGCGGCAAGTGCGGCGTCGTGCCCATCCTGCGGTGCGGAGCCATGCGCAGCCTTACCCGCTATCTCCATTGTAAACCGTCCGCGATACCTTGGCAGTCCCGATTGAGTATCGCCATCAAACGGCAGCAGCAACTCCGCATCCTTATGCGGCTTGTCCATGCGCATAACGGGTACATACTCATGCTCACCGACCGCGCTTATGAACGTCCCGTTCGCCGTCTGCTCAAGATAATCAAACGCAAACTGGGCGTATTCCGCCGCACCAATGTGCAGTATATCCTCATTTATTCTGAATTTTTCATTATGCACGGGATGCGTGCAGCCCGCCTTTTCATCCCTGCACCCTAAAAATACGAACAGCGACGATGGTATTCTTTCCATAATATATGCAAAGTCCTCGCTCCCCATCGCCTTTGCTGTCGTTTGTAGCACATCCTCACCGAAAAGCTTCCGCGCCGCTTCACGTGCAAGCGCATTGAGCGCAGCATCGCGGTTATTCACGGCGTAGCCGGAAAACGTATGCTCAAATTCCGCCGTGCAGCCGTATATCGCCGCCGCTGAATCGGCTATATGCTCTATCATCTCAAGCGCAAGCCTTTGGCTGCGTATGTCAAACGCGCGGAATGTGCCTTCCATGCTTACGCGCTCACATATCCTGCCGTCCACTCTTTCACTTTCGACTGTGCCTATGCTTATTACCAGCGGACTGTCCGGCTTATTCATGCGCGCCGCTATTGTCTGCACTTCCCTTATGACTGCCGCTGCCGCCGCAACAGCATCCCTGCCAAGCTGCGGCGTCATGCTATGCGCTCCGCGCCCGCGCACGGTTATGCGGAAATTGTCGCAGCTTGCCATAAGGTAACCGTCCATTATGGCCATGCGGCCTGATTCCACCGTGGGCCAAACATGCATGCCCATTGCCGCATCTATGCCGCCAAGGTAGCCGTTGTCCCAATAATAGTGACTTCCTACGAAGCATTCCTCTGCCGCCTGGAACAGCAGCTTCACCGTGCCGCGAAGCTCGTCCTTGTGCTCGCTCAGCAGCTTTGCCGCGCCAAGCAGCATCGCCGTATGGCAATCGTGCCCGCAGGCATGCATAACGCCATCGTTCTCGCTTTCGAATTCAACCCCGCTGCATTCTTTTATCGGCAGTGCGTCTATATCCGCCCGCAACAGCACGATCTTTCCCCCGTTCCTGCCGCGCATGGTGCCTATGCAGCCCGTATAGTCGTCAAAGCGTTGCACTTCTACGCCCATTTCCTCCAGCTTATCGGCTATATACGCCGTGGTCTTGCGTTCATTGAAGGATAGCTCCGGGTGCGCATGTATATGCCGCCTTATGTTTATTATGTATTCGTTTATCTCGCCCGCACGGTAGGCAAAGTTCATCGTTTTCCCGCTCCCTTTCAGGTTTTGTATATTTTATCATTGCTCCCGCCCCATGGCAACAGTGCATAATCGATGCATAATGCCACACTTTTTACGTATAATTTCCGCGCCATTAGGGGTTCCATTTCCGATTGCAATGGTATATAATATACCATCATTAAAGTTGCTAACGGAAGGACAGCAAGGCAACCTATGCGCACAAATATGCACAACTGCATACGTTATAGTGCCGATGCACTCAGGTGCATCTGTACACGGCCCTATGAAGGGGCTGGTTTTCGTCGGCTTTTTCAGGGGCCTGAAAACACCGCGGCGTTGCTGTGCTTATGGCGTTGGTTTGCCTAAAATGGTTTAATCCTATTCGGCGGCATATTCATGCATAAAAATTAAACGGCAATTCGTGGGCGGTGTCACTTTATCAATATTGACTGCTGCCTTTTATTTGATTATAATGTCATAGGAAGCGGCTGTGGTGGAACGGCATACACAGCGGACTTAAAATCCGCCGGCGAAAGCTTGCGAGTTCAAATCTCGCCAGCCGCACCAGGTCGCAGAAAAGCAGCAGATACCGGCTGCTTTTTTGCGTATTTACAGCTTATTTGCAGCCGCAGCATCCATTATGTAAACTAATTTTTTAAGGAGATAAACACAATGTCAACCATTTATACTTCAGCAGAACAGCTTATAGGCAATACCCCGCTTGTTGAGCTTACGCAAATAGAAAAGGAACTTGGCCTGAAGGCGAAGCTCATAGCCAAGCTGGAGCTTTTCAACCCCGCCGGCTCGGTTAAGGACCGCGTTGCGCTGGCAATGATAAACGATGCGGAAAAGCGCGGCGTGCTAAGCAAGGAGTCCGTAATAATCGAGCCCACCTCCGGCAATACGGGCATCGGTCTTGCCTCCGTTGCGGCAGCGCGCGGATATAAGCTGGTAATCGTTATGCCGGACAGCATGAGCGTTGAACGCAGGCAGATAATGAAGGCCTACGGCGCCCAGCTTGTGCTCAGCCCTGGCGCAAAGGGCGTGCCCGGCGCGATAGAGCTTGCCAATCAGCTTGCCGCCTCAACGCCGAACAGCTTCATTGCAGGCCAGTTCGTGAACCCCGCAAACGTTATGGCGCACTATACCACAACGGGACCGGAGATTTATTCCGCGACCGACGGCAAGGTGGATATATTCGTGGCCGGCGTAGGCACGGGCGGCACAATAACCGGTACCGGTAAATATCTTAAAGAGCAGAACAGCAAAATAAAGGTCGTAGCCGTTGAGCCCGCCACCTCCCCCGTGCTTTCAAAGGGCGTAAAGGGGCCGCACGGCATTCAGGGCATAGGCGCAGGCTTCGTGCCGGATATACTGGATACGGGCATATATGATGAAATAATACCCGTTAAGGATGAGGATGCCTTTGCATACGGCCGCCTTATGGGCAAAAAGGAAGGCGTGCTTGTGGGCATATCCTCCGGAGCTGCGCTTGCGGCTGCGGTGGAGCTTGCAAGGCGCGAAGAAAACGCAGGCAAGCAAATAGTGGTGCTGATGCCGGATACCGGCGACAGATATCTTTCCACCAAGCTTTTTGCCGCGGACGAGAATTGATATGCAGCAGAGCGCAAGAACTTACGCAACGCTGAAAAGCGACATGGCGGAATTTATCGACCTTTCAAGGATAGTACTGTATCCGGAGGTTTTTTCTCTCAATCCCGATGAATTCCGCGAACAGGCCAGCATGTATCGCATGCGGGCGTTGCTTATGGACATACTCAGCAGCATATACGGCGGCAGTGCGGAATGCGAAAAGGCTGCCGACGGGCTGTTTGCAAAGCTTGGCGACATAAGGGCTACGCTTGAAACGGATATACAGGCCGCGTATGAGGGCGATCCAGCCGCAAAAAGCCGGGAGGAAATAATGCTGGCCTATCCCGCGTTTGAGGCCATAAGCACGTTCCGCGTAGCGCATGAGCTATACACGCTGGGCATGCCGCTGCTGCCGCGCATGATGACGGAGCATGCCCATTCGCTCACCGGAATAGATATTCACCCCGGCGCAACGATAGGCCGCTATTTCTTCATAGACCACGGCACGGGCGTGGTAATAGGCGAAACCACCGTTATAGGCGAGCATGTTAAGCTTTATCAGGGCGTAACTCTGGGCGCAAGAAGCTTTGAAGTTGGGCGCGACGGCGCATTGGTAAAGGGCAATAAGCGCCATCCTAACATAGGCAACAACGTTGTTATATACGCCGGCGCAACAATACTGGGCGGGGGCGTTTATATTGGCGACAACTGCGTGATAGGAGGCAACGTATGGCTCACGCAGTCCGTTGAGGCCGGCAAAACCGTTGTGGCCGCCCATGCGGAGATAACCACAAGGTAAAATAATAATCCGTATATTGCAAAAGCGCATGCTATCGAGCATGCGCTTTTTTGCACCCATTATTACCGCAATGCATATGCTGTAACAAAGGGGCGCGGCGCGCCCTAAAACCCATCAAGGAGGAACAGAACAGTGTTATGTAACCAATGCGCCGGCTGCGCCTTAGCCGTGACCACCGCCGCGGCCGATACGGCCGAATGCAGCGGCGGCGTTATAGCCGCGGGAACGGTATGCACCAGCGAGATTTGCGGCACGTTTGACGCGCAGGCCGAATCCGGCCTTGCACGCATCAGTTTTCCCATTCAGCAATACAGCGAAGGCTTCTGCCCGTGCGAAGCTTTTGAGCAGGGGACGATGTTCCCCGAGCTTGTGCAGTGAAAGGAGGAACAGGAATGGATACCGCCCAGACCAACCTTTTTTACCGTATCAGTCAATATCGCTTTATGTGCGTGGAGCTTAATCTTTATCTTGACACGCATCCCGATGACAAAAATGCCCGCGCGGATTATCAATGCTATGCGCGCAGACTGCTCCAGCTTATTGAGCAATACGAAAGCGAATACGGCCCGCTGCTCAATTTCGGCCAGTCCCCAACGGAAGTGGGCTGCTATGTAATGTCCCAATGGCCCTGGGAATAAGGAGGAAAGAATATGTGGATATATACAAAACAGCTTGAATACCCCGTAAACATAACCAATCCCGACCCGCGCATGGCAAAGCTGCTGATGGCGCTGTATGGTGGGCCGGACAGCGAGCTTGCCTCCGGACTGAGATACCTTACCCAGCGCTTCACCATGCCGGACGATCGCTGCCGTGCCACGCTTAACGACATAGGCACAGAGGAATTGGCCCATTGGGAAATGCTCGGCACCATGATTTATCAGTGCATGCGCGGTGCAAGCTATGCCCAGATAGACGAAGCCGGCATGGCCGGTTATTACACCATGCACAGCCGCGGCGTTTTCCCCGCCGACCCCAACGGCGTGCCTTTCACAACGGCATACATCGCCTGCACCGGTGACCCGGTAGCAGATCTTCATGAGGACCTGGCAGCAGAGCAGAAAGCCCGCGCCACTTACGAGCACCTTATGACCCTTACCGATGACAAGAGCATTCTTGACCCGCTCAATTTCCTTCGTGAGCGCGAAATAGTGCATTATCAGCGCTTTGGCGAGTGCCTTGAGATAGTTCAGGGCATACAGTCCGGCTCCAAGCGTCGCGTTTTCAGCGCATCAATGCGCAGCGGCCGCTAAGCTTTAATTGACATACCCTCCCGCGCGCTGTATAATATTATTTAGATAGTTATGCGCGGAGGTACATATGAAGCATATCAAAACCATAAAGACCCGTAATCTTTGCGAAAGCGCCAAGAATGGCGGCTGCGGCGAATGCCAGACTTCTTGCCAGTCCGCTTGCAAGACCAGCTGCGGCATTGCCAACCAGGCCTGCGAGAATAAGGAACCCAAATAATTCCGGGTATAGGAAACTAACTATGCCGCCCAATTACGGGCGGCATTTTTAGCACGAAGGAGAGAATATGATCCATCAATATAAGCTTGGCGGTTACAATATAGTGCTTGATGTATGCTCCGGCGCGGTGCACGCCGTGGATGACGTGGCGTACGACATGATTGCCGCGTTTGAATCGGTGGACAGGGCGGACGTTATATCCGCCATAGCCGAAAAATACCCCAACGAAACCGCCGAGGACATTGCCGAGTGCTATGACCAGATAGCCGAGCTGAAAGCCGCGGGCGAGCTTTTTGCCCCGGATACGTTTGAGCCTATGGCGGGCGCGCTCAAGGCCAAAACGGCTGGCGTTATAAAGGCCCTGTGCCTGCACGTTGCGCATACATGCAACCTTAACTGTTCCTATTGCTTTGCAAGTCAGGGTAAATATCATGGCGAGCGGGCCATAATGAGCTACGAGGTCGGCAAGCGCGCGCTTGACTTTCTTGTTGAAAACTCCGGCACGCGGCACAATCTTGAAGTGGACTTCTTCGGCGGCGAGCCGCTGATGAATTTCGATGTTGTGAAGCAGCTTGTAGCCTATGCGCGCAGCATAGAAAAGGAAAAAAACAAAAACTTCCGCTTCACGCTTACCACGAACGGCGTGCTTATTGACGACGATGTTATAGATTTTGCCAATAAGGAAATGAGCAACGTTGTATTGAGCCTTGATGGGCGCAAGGAGATACACGACCGCTTCCGCGTGGACTATGCCGGCAACGGCAGCTGGGAAAAGATAGTGCCGAAGTTCCAGCGGCTGGTCAACGCCCGCGGAAGAAAAGGCTATTACATGCGCGGCACGTTTACCCACGCCAACCCCGATTTTCTTGAAGATATACGCACCATGCTTGACCTTGGGTTCACGGAGCTTAGCATGGAGCCCGTTGTTACCGCGCCAAATGACCCTTCCGCACTCACCGAAGCGGACAGGCGCATAGTCATGGAGCAATACGAAAAGCTGGCCGAGCTTATGCTCAAGCGCGACGCCGAAGGCAAGCCCTTCACATTCTATCATTATATGATAGACCTTAAAGGCGGGCCGTGCATATACAAGCGCATATCCGGCTGCGGCTCCGGCACGGAATACATGGCCGTTACGCCGTGGGGCGATCTTTACCCCTGCCATCAGTTCGTAGGCGATGAAAAATTCAAACTGGGCGATATTTGGCACGGCGTAAGCAACACTGCAATACAGAATGAATTTGCGTCCTGCAACGTATATGCCCGCGAAGAATGCCGCGATTGCTGGGCAAGGCTTTACTGCTCCGGCGGATGCGCCGCAAACGCATACCACGCCACGGGTTCGGTACGCGGAGTATACAAGGAAGGCTGTGAGCTTTTCAAAAAGCGCATGGAGTGCGCCATTATGGTTGCCGCCGCACGCGAACTCGGTAGCGAAGAATGAACACGCCCATATGCGACTTTGTAAATAAATACATTGCGTCCTCCCCTGTGCGTATGCACATGCCGGGGCATAAGGGCAAAGCCATGCTGGGCTTTGAGCCATATGACCTTACGGAGATAGACGGCGCGGATGATCTGATGGCCCCAGACGGCATAATTGCCCAAAGCGAGGCCGAAGCAAGCCGTCTTTTCGGCGCACGCACGTTTTATTCCTGCGGCGGGTCAACGCTTTGCATACAGGTGATGCTGCACCTTATCAGCCTATATGCGGCGCAATGCGGCAAAAAGCCCGTTGTATTGGCCGGACGCAACGCGCACAAGGCATTCGTAAACGCATGCGCGCTGCTTGATATAGGCATAGAATGGATATATCCTGACGATGAGCAGAGCTACATTGCCTGCAACATAACCGCGCAGCAAATATCCGAAAGGCTTGCGGGGCAGAACGGGCGCATCACGGCCGTGTATATAACAAGTCCCGATTACCTTGGCAACATGCAGGACATATCCGCCATAGCCCGCGCCTGCCACGAAAGCGGCGCGCTGCTCTCAGTAGACAATGCGCACGGGGCATATCTTAAATTCATGCCCACATCGGCGCACCCTATGGATCTTGGCGCGGACATATGCTGCGACTCCGCGCATAAAACGCTCGGCGTCATAACAGGCGGAGCGTATCTGCACATTTCCGCTTCTGCCCCTGCCGTGCTTGCGGAGCGCGCAAAGGCAAGCTTTTCCGTTTTCGGTACAAGCAGCCCATCTTATCTTATACTGCAATCGCTCGACGCCGCCAACGGCACAACGGAAGCCTTCCGCAATGAACTGCGCACGTTTCTGCCGGAAGCAGATTCGCTGAAGGCCAAGCTTGCCGCACACGGTTTTGAGCTTGCCGGAAGTGAAGCGCTGAAGCTGACGCTGAAGCCCAAATCGTTCGGATACAGCGGGCAGGATATAGCCGCGACGCTTGAAGCAGCGAATATATATCCGGAGTTTTATGATCCGGACTACGTTGTGCTTATGCTTTCGCCACGGCACAGCGAACGCGAGCTTGACGCGCTGTGCGATACTCTCTGCTCTTTACCGCGCCGCGCACCTATAGTCTCCGCTCCGCCGCGTATGCCTCGCCCAGAGCGGGCGATATCCCCGCGCGAAGCTTTGCTTGCCGCTGCGGAGAAAGTGCCGCTGCCGCGCTGTTTAGGGCGCATATCGGCAGCATCCGCAATAGGCTGCCCACCAGCGATACCGATCGTTATAATGGGTGAGCGAATAAATTCCGCGGCAATAGCCTGCCTTGAGTATTATGGAATAGAAAGCTGCATGGTGGTAAAATAAAATATGCCCTTCGCATTCACATTCGAATTGCGAAGGGCTTTTTTGCACCGTTCTGCAAACATAAAAATCAGGCAGCCTTGCGGCTGCCCGATAAAAATGCTTAGTTTTTAATGGCTTACTCCTCGTCCTTCTTCTCGGCGTTGGCCATGGCCGCGGCAAAGAGGCCGGCAAGGGAAGTAGTAGACTGCTCCACGGGGGGCAGATCGTATGCATCCTCGTCGCGGCGGGGACGCTCACGGCGCTCGCTGCGCTCGGGCCTGTCGCCCTGCTGCTGACGGCGCTCGCTGCTATTGCGGCGATTCTCGCGCTCCTGCTGGCGCTGCGCATCCTGCTGCGCGCGCTGCTGGGCACGCTCGGCGGCCACGCGCTCACGCTCGGCCTTTTCCTTGGCTATCTCCTCAGCTATCTCGGGGTTCTCCTCAATGAGGGCCTCGCGGCGGCTCAGGCTTATGCGCTTAGCCTCGGTATTAACATCCAGAACCTTGCAGCGGACAACATCGCCCACATGCAGTTCGTCCTCAACGTTGGCAACGCGCTTTACGCCAAGCTGAGAAATGTGGATAAGTCCATCGATAGTGGGCTCAAGCGCTACGAACGCGCCGAAGGGCACTATGCGAACAACCTTGCCTTCTACTATGGAGCCAACGGGATAACGCTGATCCGCGGTAACCCAAGGCTTGGGCTGAAGCTGCTTATAGCCCAGAGATACGCGCTGCTTTTCAACGTCAACATCCCTGATAAGAACTTCAACTTCCTGACCAACGCTGAGAACCTCGCTGGGCTTCTTCACGCGGCTCCAGGAAACGTCGGTAATGTGGATAAGTCCGTCAATACCGCCGCCAATGTCAACAAACGCGCCGAAATCGGTCAGCCTGCGTACAACGCCCTTTACCTTGGAGCCAACTTCCAGCTCTGCCCAGCGCTGCTTGCGGGCCTTTTCGGCTTCCTCCATCATAACGGCCTTGTGGGACGCTACAATGCGCTTACGGCTCTTGTCTACCTCGATAACCTTAAGGGTTATGGGCTTGCCGACCATGTCCTCTATCTTCTCAACGTACTTGGTGGAAAGCTGAGAAGCGGGAACGAACGCGCGCACGCCTTCGATGGTGGCGATGAGGCCGCCCTTAACAACTTCCTTACCAACGGCATCGAACACCTTTTCGGAAATGTGCTCGTCCTGGGTAAGAGTATCCCACATCTTCTTGCTCTCTACGTTCTTGTGAGAAAGCAGTACGTTGCCTTCGCCGTCGTTGACCTTTATGACCTCTACCTCGATAGGATCACCAATCTTGACTACATTGGCAGGATTCACGTCCGCATCAGAGGAGAACTCGTTGCGGGGAATGAACCCATCGGATTTGTAGCCAATGTTCACACAAACCTCGCCGTCCACTATCTGCACGACGGAACCGGTCAAAATCTGGCCGTTGCGGATACGCACGAGGGTCTTTTCAAAGGCCGCGGCGAAATCGGTGTCGCCATCGCCCTTATCCTCGGCGGGTTCCTCCGCTTTGGGTTCTTCGGTCTGTTCGACATTGCACGCGCAGGCGCACTCTGCCTTCTTCTTGCAGTCACACTCCGCTACAATGGGCTCTTCAACGGCAGCGGCAGCTCCCGTTTCGACTCCATCGTTTTCTACGGGGTTTCCAGCCATCGTCTTTTCCATTTCGCTCATCCTGGTAATAACCTCCCTAATTTTCCAATCCGGCGCAGAAGCGCCTGACACAATCCCTATTATATCATTATGAGCGATTTTTTCAAGAGAAAGTTCGCTTTCTTTTGATACATAATGTACATGTTTACAGTATTTTTTGCAAACGGAGGCAAGTTTGGCCGTATTGGAGCTGGTTTTGTCGCCTATGACGAGCATTTGTGAACATTTTTTGCTCAGCTCCTCCGCCTCTTTTTGCCGCGCCGCAGTGGTCGGGCAAAGCGTTTTTTCTATCACCGCATCTAAAAAATGCTCCCGTACCGCTTCCGCCACCTTTTCAAAGCCTTCCACCTCCGCCGTGGTCTGCGAAACAAGGCATACTTTAAGTTCAGCGTCAAGCGCGGCTATATCCCCCGCCGTATGCACGAATATGCCGCGGTCCTCGCAGCAGCCGTTTATGCCTATGCATTCGGGGTGATTGTCTTTGCCGTATATAAGTATTGTTCTGCCTGCTGAATACTGTTCGCTCACTATTGAATGAATCTTTTCAACAAAGGGGCACGTGGCATTCTTCACGTTGAGCGAGCGCGCTGCGCAATCCTTTATCACCTTCGGCGGCACCCCGTGAGAACGGATAAGCACCGTTTCGCCCGTAGGAACTTCTTCTATGCTGTTCACGGTTACCGCGCCCAGCGCTTCAAGCCGCTGTATAACGGATGCATTATGTATCAGTTCGCCGAGTATATACAGCGAGCCCCGCTCCTTCAATATGCCCTCCGCCATGTCTATCGCGCGCCTTACGCCGAAGCAGAAGCCTATGCTTTGCGCCTGTATCAGTTGCAATATATTTCCTCCAGCTCCGTACCGAGCGCCGCCACGGCATCCGCCAATTCGTCCGTAACAACGTCTATAAGCGTGCTCTTCTGCGCGTTGGCCGCAATTTCGCTCACATCTATGGCCTTGCCGACCATTATGACCGGCCTCAGCCTGCGCTGCGAATCGGGGTGAATATATATGGGTATTACCGGCGCGCCCGAGCGTATTGCAAAGAATGCCGTGCCTTTTTCAAATTCGTCCAGCGAATCGCTCACTTCGCGCTTGCCTTCGGGGAAAAGGCCGAATATCTTACCATCGTTGAGCACCTTCAGCGCATTTTTTAGCGACATAAGGTCAACGTTTTTTCTATTTACCGGGAACGCCCCAAGCGAGCGGAAGAATATGTTGCCGATCTTTGATTCAAATATTTCCTTCTTTGCCATGAAATGCACCATTCTGGGCGTGCATATGGCAATTATAACCGGGTCCCACATGGATCGGTGGTTGCAGATGAATATAGCCTTGCCCTTAACGCGCAAATTCTGCTTGCCGTAAACTATGGGGCGCAGTATCAAAAGCAGCAGCGGCCCCAGCAGAATTTTCAGCAGCATATACAGCATCAGTCTTTTCCTCCCGCTTCATTATAATACACGGCCTTTACCCTGTCCGTCACGGTCTTGACCGCCTGCTCTATTGTCATATCGGTCGTATCCACAAGTATTGCGTCGCTGACCCTTGTAAGCGGAGCAAATTGGCGATGGCTGTCCGTATAGTCCCGCGCTTCTATCTCCGCCTTAAGCTGCTCAAGCGTTTTGCCTTCGTCCCTGCCGCTTGCCCTGAGTTCCTTAAGTCTTCTTGCGGCGCGCTCATCGCTGGATGCGGTAATATAAAATTTGCACGGCGAAGCGGGTATAACGCACGAGCCTATGTCCCGCCCTTCCATAACAAGATCGGTATTTTGGGCTATCCTCTGCTGCTCACGCACCAGCATCTGCCTTACTTCAAGTATAACGCCAATGTCGGACGCGCCTTTGGACACCTGCTGCGTCCTTATAAGGCCGGACACATCCTCCCCGTCAAGCAGCGTCCTCTGCGCACCGCCGTCGTTTTCAACGCTTATGTGCGTATCCTTCAGCATCGGCCGCACGCGCTCAGCGTCGTTTGGGTTAATTCCCAACCTTATCGCCTTCAGCGCCACCGCGCGGTACATTGCGCCCGTATCAAGGTAAAGTATCCCCAGCTCCTTTGCCGCGGCCTTGGCAACGGTGCTTTTGCCCGCGCCGGCCGGCCCGTCTATGGCCACGTTTATATGCGTCATATTATGCTCCTTCCCGCAAGCACGCCCGTTGAGCAGGCTATTTGAATATTGAATCCACCCGTATATGCATCCACGTCTATAACTTCGCCTGCAAAGTACAGCCCGCTCACAAGCTTTGATTCCATTGTGGATGGGTCTATTTCCTTCACGTTTATACCGCCGCGCGTAATTATTGCCTGATCTATCGGCATGGCGGCCTTAACCGTTATCGGTACGCATTTTATAAGCGCGGCAAACGCATGCCGCTGCTCCCGCGTTACGGAGTTGGTTTCCGTATCCGCAGCTATGCCCGAAAGCTGCACCATGACCGGTATCATCCTGCGCGGAAAAAGCCCGTCCAGCGCATTTTGGAAGCTTTTGCGGCTGTTCTGCTGAAAATCGCGCACAAGGCGGCGGTCAAGCTCATCTATATCAAGCCCGGGCTTTAGGTCTATCGTCAGCCGCGCGCCCGCGGGATCATCCGCAATGCGGCTTGATGCGCTCAGCACCAGCGGGCCGGACACGCCGAAATGAGTGAACAGCATTTCGCCAAGTTCGCTGTAAACAAGCTTTTTCTTTTTGTTATATGCATTGAGCGTAACGTTTTTGAGTGAAAGGCCCATCATCTCCTTGGGCCATTCCTCCTCCGTTTCAAGCGAGATAAGACTGGGCACTATCGGCGTTACGCTGTGGCCGAAGGCCTTGGCGAATGCATAGCCGTCGCCCGTGGAGCCGGTGGACGTGTAGCTTGCGCCGCCCGTTGCGAGCACCACCGCATCGTAACGTTCCTTTTTCCCGCCAAGGTCTATAATAAAGCCGTTTTCATCCTTTGTTATCGCCTTCACGCGGCTGTTCAGCCGAATGTCCACGCCCGCTTTTTTCACGCGGTTTGCCATCGCGCGTAGTATGTCGCTTGATTTATCGGACTGCGGGAATATCCTGCCGCCGCGCTCCACCTTCGTCGGCACACCTTCAGCATTTATTGCGGCAACAAGTTCATCGTTTGTAAAGCCGTAAAGCGCGCTGTAAAGGAAGCGCGAATTGCGCGGTATGTTTTCAAAAAAATCCTTTATATCGGCGGAATTTGTCAAATTGCAGCGGCCTTTGCCCGTTATGAAAAGCTTTTTGCCCAGCTTTTCGTTGCGCTCATACAGCGTCACACTGTGGCCGTTATGCGCGGCTTCGCTTGCGCACATCATGCCCGCGGGACCGCCGCCTATTATTGCTACGCGGCTCATATAAGCCCCTTTCTCATCAAAAAGCCTCTCTCGTTCCAGGTTATAAGCTTGCTTTGTTCGCCCTTATGCAGTTCAATTTCGCATACGCCGCAGTTATCCACCTTCACCTGCCGCATATTCTCAAGCGGAATGCCAACCGCATCCGCCATCAGCAGCTTTATGGGCATAGTATGGCTTACTATCGCAACCGTTGCGTCCGCCGCATTTTCCCCCATAACGGCGCCCACGGCGCGCTTTGCCCGGGCAAGTATAGAATATGCAGATTCGGCCCGCATCATGGCGCTTTTCTCTTCGTCCAAGTGCCATGACCAGTCCACCCAAAATTCCGGAAACTCCTTTGAAAGCTCGCGCGAGGTTTTGCCCTCCCAAAGGCCAAAGTCAATTTCTATCATTTCACCAAGCAGCTTTACGCAAACGCCTTGCCTGTCCGCAATGGCCTTCGCGGTATCGTGCGCGCGCATAAGCGGGGATGCATACACCGCGTCTATTTTCCTGCCGCTCAGCCATTCGCCCACGGCTTCCGCCTGCGCCATTCCCCGCGCGTTCAGGGGAATATCCGTTCTGCCCTGCACGCGGCCTTCGCTGTTCCATTTCGTTTGCCCATGGCGTACCAATATTATTCTCATTCCCTGCCGCTCTCCTTGGTAACATAAACGCCGTGGCTGCCCCATATGCCTTCAAGCTGGCTTAGGGTATTGGATACCTGCTCCCTGCGTCTTAGGCTGCACGCCACAATTATCGCATTTATAAGGCTGAGCGGTGCAACAAGCGAGTCCGCAAAGCCCGCCATATCGCTGCGGGCGATCAGCGCATGCTCCGCCTTTTCGGCTATGGGGGAAGATACGCTGTCGGTTATTGCGATTATGGTCGCGTCCTTTCCGCGGGCAAAATCCAGCGCGTCAATGGTGCGGTTTGAATAGCGCGGGAAGCTTATGCCTATGCATACGTCCTCGCTGCTTATGCGGAACAGATCCTCATATATATTGCCCATCGCGCCGGACACCATCACCACGTTGTCCATAACAAAGCCAAGATAATACGCCAAAAACTGCGCAAGCGGCGCCGCGCTCATAAGACCGACTATGTATACCTTTTTAGCTTCGAGCAGCGCGTTTATTGCGGCATTGAAGGAGGCATTGTCTATTGAATCTATCGTTGCGCGGATATTGGATACATCTGACTTCAGCACGGATCTTAGCACATCGTTGGGCTGAAGGTCGCCGGTCAGCTGAATGCGCTGCACGCTGGTAAGCTTGTTTCTTATCAGCTCCTGCAATGATTTTTGCAGCTCAGGGTACCCGTCATACCCCAGCGCATACGCAAAGCGCACAACCGTGGATTCGCTCACGCCAACTATGCGCCCCATCTTAGAAGCGGTTATGAACGCCGCGCGGTCGTAGTTTTCCGTTATGTATGCCGCAAGCTGCTTCTGCCCCTTGCTCAGCGTTTTATAGTTTTTGTTCAGCCTTACAAGCAGGTCGCTGCCTTCGGTCTTTTCCGCATCCTTACGCATTTATTCGCGCCAGCCTTTCTTTAATAATGCAAGCATATTTTCGTCCGTAAAGCTCATTTGCAGCGGGGTTATTGAAACATAGCCCTTTTGCAGCCATCTGTCATCCACGTCGTCGTTTTCCTGACTCATGTACACTATGCCGCGGCGCGAATAGAACATTTCCTCTCCGTTTTCATTCGGCATCAAATCATATTCGGTGGGATACTTATGGAAACCGAGCGGTGTTAGCTTCACGCCCTTGCATTCCTCCCGCGCGCCGTCCGGAGCGTTTACATTCAGCAGCATAAGTTCATTATGTTCTTCCATCAGCTGCATGGCCCTTTCAAGGCCGTATATACACATATCAAAATTTTCCGGTTCAAATGCATAGTTGGATACGGCAATGGCCTTTACGCCGTATATAGCCGCCTCCATGGCCGCGCCTACGGTGCCGGAATACAGCGTATCCGTGCCAAGGTTACTGCCGTGGTTTATGCCGGACACAACAAGATCCGGCCATTCACCCATAAGCTGCATGCCAAGCTTTGCGCAGTCCGAAGGCGTGCCGCTTATTGCATACGCCGTAACATCCTCAAGCCCTTCAAGCGTTACGCGCTCCGCGCTCAGCCCAAATTCGCTGCATGTGAAGGAATGGCTTGCGCCGCTGCGCTGCACGCTGGGCGCGGCAATTGTAACTTCGTGCTTCCCCCGCAGGGCAGCTGCCAGCGCGCGTATGCCCGCGGCGTAGACCCCATCGTCGTTTGTTAAAAGAATCCTCATGATCTCGTCCTTTTCGCTTTCATTTCAATTCAATTCTTTCATATTTTATCAGAAATCGACCATTATAGCAACAAGAATGCGAAAATGATGCAGGAATTGCACCAATGCAATGCAACAAAAAAGAGCCGGGCAAGGAACAATCCTCATCCGGCTCATTTGTTTCTTTTAAGCTATACCCAAAAGCTTACCGCTAAAGGCAAATTAATACTTGCGCTTACGGGCAGCTTCGGCTTTCTTCTTGCGCTTTACGCTGGGCTTCTCATAATGCTCACGCCTACGGACCTCAGCGAGGACGCCAGAGCGCGCGCACTTACGTTTGAACCGTTTCAGGGCACTCTCCAGGGACTCGTTTTCGCCTACACGAATTTCCATTTCTTTATCCCTCCCCTCTGATGCAACATAGCGGTATTCCATATCAAAAACATGGGCTATATCCGCAAACAAAAAATATTATAAGTGAACATCCGCCCAAAGTCAACCCAAATACGCTAATTTTCCTTCCGAACATAAATTATCCGCCCAAAGAATGGCTCCTCAGGCGGATAAGCTCATGCCTTTTCGGCCGAATATCAGTTGTTTTCGAGCTGCTTGCGGTATTCTGCCAATTCTTCCTGGTTAGCCATTATGAAGTGACCCGGCTCAATCTCCGTCCAAACGGGCTTATCGGTTTCATAATGATGGCAGGAAGGATCGTATACTTCCAGCACCTTTTCGCGTTCGCTTTCGGGATCCGGCATAGGTATGGCGGAAAGCAGCGCGCGCGTATAAGGATGCAGCGGGTGTGCGAACAGCTTTTCGGTTTCGGAAAGCTCCACTATAACGCCCTTGTGTATAACGGCTATCCTGTCGCAGATAAAGCGCATAACGCTCAAATCGTGCGCTATGAACAGATAGGTCAGCCCGCGCTCCTTCTGCAGCTTGCTCATCAGGTTCAGCACCTGCGCACGGATGGATACGTCCAGCGCGCTTATAGGTTCGTCCGCAATTATGAATTCCGGCTCCATTATAAGGCTTCTGGCTATGCCGATACGCTGACGCTGACCGCCGGAGAACTCGTGCGGGAAGCGGCTTGCAAACTCCGGCAGCAGACCAACGTCCGAAAGCGCCTTGCTGACGGCGGCTTCCCTTTCTTCCTTTGAAATATTGGGATGCACGTTTATCAGGCCTTCGCTCACTATGTAGTCCACCTTGGCGCGTTCATTAAGGCTGGCCATAGGATCCTGGAATATCATCTGTATCTTCTGGGTCACCTGCTTATCAAGCTGGCGGCTTATTTTGCCGCTTATGCGCTGGCCCTTGAAGGTGACTTCGCCGGCAGATATAGGATTGATGCGGATTATGGCGCGGCCTATGGTTGTTTTACCGGAACCGGATTCGCCGACCAAGCCGAACGTTTCGCCCTTATAAATATCGAAGGTAACACCCTTTACGGCAACGAACTTCTTTTTGCCCTTGCCGAAGGTGACTTCCATGTCGCGCACCTGAAGCAGAGGTTCTTTATTCATATCAGCCATTGTTCTTTCCTCCGTTACTGCGCAAGTTTCTCATGTTCCTTATGTTCTTTATGCTTGCGGGCGGTTCCACATGCGGCGCGCGGGGATCCAGCAGCCAAGTGCGGGCCTTATGCGTGGGCGATACCTCGAAATAAGGCGGCCTGTGCTGGAAGTCTATCTTCAGCGCCTGCGGGTTACGCGCGGCAAACGCATCGCCGCGGATAGGATGGAACAGGTTCGGAGGGGTACCCTTTATGGAATACAGATCCTCGCCCTTAACGCCAAGCTGCGGCAGGGAGCTGAGCAGCGCCCAAGTATAAGGATGCTTGGGATCATAGAACACCTCGTCCGTGGTGCCTATTTCAACTATGTCGCCCGCGTACATAACGGCAATGCGATCCGCAACGTTTGCAACAACGCCAAGGTCATGCGTTATGTAAATGGTAGTCAGCTCATATTTGTCCTTAAGCTGCTTTATCAGGTTCAGTATCTGCGCCTGAATGGTAACGTCCAGCGCAGTAGTGGGCTCGTCGCAAATAAGTATGCGCGGGTTGCAGGCCATCGCTATGGCTATAACGACCCTTTGCCTCATGCCGCCGGAGAACTCGTGCGGATACTGACCGTATCTGCGCTCTGGTTCGAGTATGCCAACGTCCGCCAGTATTTCTATGGCCTTCTGCTTGGCTTCCTCGCCATGCAGATTCTGGTGCAGTTTAAGCGCTTCGCCTATCTGCCAGCCGATGGTCTTAAGCGGGTTAAGGCTGGTCATCGGGTCCTGCATTACCATTGCAACTTCCTTACCGCGTATGCCGAACCAATCCTGCTCGGTCTTCAGCTTTGCAAGGTCAATGGGATGTTCGGGGTCGCGACCGTAATAAAGTATTTCGCCGGAATCCACCCAACCGTTCTTGTCCAGAAGGCCAATAAAGTTTTTAGTGAATACGCTCTTACCGGAGCCGGACTCGCCGACTATGGCAAGGCTTTCGCCCTTATACAGGTCAAGGCTTATGCCGCGAATGGCATGCAGCACCTTGCCGCGCAGGCTGAATTTAACGTTGAGATCCTTTACGGAAAGGATTACCTCTTTGTTTTCCATTGTCAGCCCTCCTTAAACGTGATTCTTGGGATCGGCAGCGTCGCTGAACGCATTACCTACCAAGTAGAAGCACACGGTGATTATGGAAAGAATTACCGCGGGGATTATCAGCTGATACCTAAGGCTGGGCGCCATCATAAGGCTGCGGCCCTTATTTACCAGGTTGCCCAGGGACGGTATGCTTATGGGCAGGCCAAGGCCGATATACGCCAGGAACACTTCCGAACCGATAGCACCGGGGATGGCAAGCGACATGCGCAGCATAACAACGGATACCATCTGCGGCAGCAGGTTCTTCATTATAACGCGGCGGGTGGGCGTGCCAAGGCAGCGGGACGCCAGGTTAAAGTCGCGGTCGCGGATGATTATGACCTGGTTGCGGATAAAACGCGCAAGGCCTATCCAGCCGGTCAGGCTCATCGCGATTATTATCGTCTGCACGCTGGGCCTCATAACATAGGATGCAAGTATGAGGATTATGGTAGACGGTATGTTGTTTATAACGTTGTATATTTCGGTGAACAGGAAGTCCAGCTTGCGGACATAACCCCACAGCAGACCAACCAGTATGCCGACCACGGCCTCGATAGCCGCAACGACTATACCTATGAACAGACTGGTGCGCGTGCCGCTCCACATCCTGCTCCACAGATCCTGACCGATATCGTTCGTGCCGAACCAATACACTTCGTTAGGACGCTGATTGCTTATGAAACCGACCTGCGGGGTGATTTCGGTAGGATCGGTAACGCGGGCAACGCCCTTGTTCATGCCCTTATATTCGCCATTCTCGCTGGTTATTTCAAGCATCATCTGCTCGCTGTTAACGAACGCGTAGTACCAGCCCTCGTTACCTTCACCTTCAAGGGGAGTGAACTCAACTTCGCTCGTTTCGCTGCCGCGCATGATGCCGCCTGCCATTACCTTGGGTGTACCCCAATTTTCGGGAACGTACAGGTAAGTAAGCACGCAGCCTTCGGGCACGTCGGCTATAAGCTCGCCTGAGGTCTGCTTGGAGGAAGATGAGGTTACGCCCATGGTCTCAGCGTCAACGGTTATCCAGCACGCCTGGAAATAGGTGGTCTTTTCGCCATCTTCACTGGTGACATACATATAGGGCTTTTCGGCGCTTATCACGGCATAATACCAGCCGGGATTCTCGCTGTCGGCAGTAGCTGCTATCTCTTCGGCAACGCCGCCCTTTTCCTGCACATAAAGCTTTATGTTGCCCCAGTCTTCGGGAGCCTGAACATAGGCAAGGGTGGTGTTCCTGCCGTCAGTTTCGGCGGCATAGTCGCCCTTGGTATACTTGATACCGCTCAGCTTAGCCTTGCCGTCCTCGTCAACTATTAGCCACACGGCCTTTTCGTCGAACTTGTTTACAAGGTTGGGATCAAACTGGTTAGGAAGCAGGGGCTGCAGGAAAGTGAACAGCACCAGCACCAGCATTATTACCAAATTGGTAACGGCAACCTTGTTTTTGAAGAACACCCTTATGGTGCTGCGCCAATATGAATAGTTAGAATAGCCCGCGCGCTCGGCAGCAGTTTCATCATATTCGGCAAAGTCAAATTCCTCAGGAGTAAGCTTGGCTATCTCATCCGGGGTAAGGTCGTCCTTCTCGGTAAGAGGAGCATTGGTTTGGGCAATGCTGTCCTCAAGCTTTTTGCTTATTTTGTCCTTAGCAGAGTACTTGCTCATCGTGACCCCTCCTTCTTAGTGAAGCTGATACGCGGGTCAACAACAGCCATCAGCAGGTCACCCAGCAGCAGGCCCAGTATGCTCATCACCGCGAATATCACGACCAGCGCAAGCACCATGTTGTTATCCTGCCTCTTTATAACGTCCACCAGCAATCCGCCCATGCCGGGTATGGAGTACAAAGACTCAACATATATTGAACCCGATATGGTCAAAAGTATTGAACCGGGGATCAGATTGACCATAGGCACCACGGAATTGCGGAAAACATGGCGGAACCATATGGTGCTGTTCGGCACGCCCTTTGCGCGGGCCAATTTGATGTAGTCCTTATTCGTTTCGTCCACCATGTAACGCCTGAGCCACATTGCGTAGCTGGATATGGAGGGCAGGGCCAGCGAAATTACCGGCAGAATAAGACTTGTCCATTCCGTTTCCTTATACAGCATGCTTACGCCGAACAGATCGGAACCATAAAGCTGAATGAATATGAAGTACACGGCATTAGGCACAGCCTGTATAAACACTATATAGGCGTTGCCCAGCTTATCGGCAAAGCCGCCCTTGCTGCGCGCCATAAGCACGCCCAGCGCCATGCCCAGCGGCAGGCTTACGACCATTGATATAAGACCGATTTTCATGGATATGCCGATCTTACTGCTGATAATATCCGTTATTTTCGCATTGATACGGTAGCGGTAGGATATGCCAAGGTCGCCACGAAGCGCATTGTATATAAATTTACCTACCTGCACATACAATGGATCTTTCAATCCCATCTTGCGCAGACCGACTTCGATCTGCTGCGGGCTCATCTTTTCATAATTGCTGAAGTATCCTTCTTCAGGCATTGCGCGTACAAGGATGAACACGATAGTTATCAATATAACCAAAGTTATCAAAGCTCTTCCAAGTCGCTTTAATGAATATACTAACACTGTTTAGTTTCTCCTTCAGGTCCCTTGCTGCGGTTTATTGCGCGGGACTTTGTTTGTATAGAAAGATTATAAAAGGTCTTGTGGGGCGCGCGAACCGGCCCCGTTTAGGAGAATAAGAAAGCGGCCCTGCCCCGCAGTATACAGAGCAGAGCCGCATTTTTCTGTTTTAGGAATCGTTTCCTGTGTTAGGAATTAGCCTTCCATGGCAGCGGTCCACTCGGCATACTGAGCATCGAACATATCCTGGCTCATAGCGGTCTTGTAGACGTGCTGTCCCTTATAACGGCTGGACGACTGACCCATCATGGCGTACTGGCCTTCAAAGGCGTTGAGCTTGGTGGCCTGGTAGGAGCCGCCGGAGATGAAGCCGGGGACTACGATGGCGTGGTCAATATAGAAGCTTTCGGCCGCGGCAAACGCCTCGTAACGGGCATTCATATCGCCGGTCTCTTCACGGGCTGCGGCAACCAGTTCAAAGTACTGGTCGATGAGGGCAGCGGTTTCTTCGGTCTTGGTATACTGGTTGATACCATCCTGCTCGAGGGTCTCGTTGCAGAAGAAGTTGTAGCTGTTCTTGTGATCGAACGGATCGGCCCAGGTTTCGGGATCCATGAAGTCGGCGCCCCAGTTCAGCTCCTGCAGGGCATAGTTGCCGTTGCGGCGGGTTTCCTTAAGGAAGGAGCTGCCGGAGTACGGTACAACGATGATGTCGATGAAGTCTGCGCCAAGCAGTTCTTCAAGCTGCTGTTCCAGAACCACGGTGCAGTTTGCCCAAGTGGTGGAGGAAGTGTTGTAGTTAACGGGGACCTTGATGGGGAACTTGCAGCCGGCGGCTTCCAGCTCTGCCTTAGCGGCGTCGCGGAACTGGACGGCGAGTTCGGGATCGAAGCTCTCACCCTCGGTATACTTGGCAAGTCCGCCGTAGAAGACGTAGTCCTTACCTTCGTTTACGGAGAATCCCTTCGGGGTCACGGTGTTGATCTTATGGATGGACGGATCATCGCCGGGGTACTTAGCGGCCAGATATTCGTCACGATTGATGCCATGGAACACGGCCTTACGGAAGTTTTCGTTGTTGACGGCGATGGCCCAGTTCTCGGGTTCGTACTCAGCATCGAACTTGGGTTCGAAGTTGAAACCGAAGAAGTAGGAATAGTCGCCTATAACGCGGGAGCTGGAGATCATCTGGCTCTTTTCGGGATCGCTCAGCCAATCGGCAACGATATCGGAACCGATGTCAGCATAATCGATTTCGCCGCGGAGGAACAGTTCGGGAGCAAGGGTGGTAGCTTCGGTGTTGCAGGTCTGCTCGATGCGCTCGATGTAGATATGCTCGGCGTCCCAGTTGTTCTCGTTCTTGGTGTAAACACGCTTTTCATTGGGTTTGAACTCGGAAAGGAGGTAAGCGCCATTGAACCACATGGAGTAATTGTCAAGGCCGTAGTTTTCGCCAAGCTCTGCAAGCAGGGAAGCGGGGGCGGGCCAATAGGTACCGAACTGCAGAGCGGTCAGGAAGTAGGGGCGAGCCTTTACCATGTGGTAAACAAGGGTCAGGTCGTCAACGGCTTCTACGCCCAGATCTTCGGGAGTGACAGCGGGGACTTCGGTCCAGGTGTCGTACTTTTCGGTTTCCTTGTTCCAGTCAGAACCTTCGTAGATAATGCCGTTGGCGTCAACCACGAGGTCCTGCTCTTCGCCGACTTCAGTGCCCTGCTCTACGGGGTTGGCCAGCAGAGCGGCGGTGTAGTTGAGCAATTCGGAAGCGTTTACGATCCAGCCGTCCATCAGGTAGCTGTTGGCGCAGTCCATAGCGGAATCGCAGACGTAACGGGCAGCGGCCACGTAGTCGTTAGCGGTTACGGGGTCCTTCTGGTTGCCGTCCGCATCGTACCAATACTGGCCGGCGCGCAGATGGAAGGTCCAGGTAAGGCCATCTTCGCTTACTTCCCAGGATTCGGCGCCGCTGGGCAGTATGTTGCCGTAGGTGTCGTTCTCAACAAGGGAATCGATGGTGTTAGCGCCGACTACCAGTTCGTAAGTGGCGCCACTTACCAGATAGTTCATGGTGGTCACTTCGCTGGAGTACAGCGAACGGTACACCTGCTCGTCAGCGAACTCACGGCCATCGGGGCCGATGTTGGATTCCGGTTCGGGCTCAACGGGAGCCTCGGTGGGCTGAGTGCTTTCGGTAGGCTGCTGGGTTTCGGTTCCGCTGGGCTGATCGGTATTGGCAGGGGTAGTGCCCTGGCAGCCGGCGAAGCACGCTACTATCATCATGACAGCAAGCAGCATAGCAAGCGTTTTCTTCATTGTGTTCTCTCCTTTTATTTTTAATCGCCTGCGGCTAAATGCGCAGGAAACTTAAAAATCAATTATGTCGCGTTCTCATTAGTATTCCGTATATCTTTCATAAGACATAACGTATTATATAATACACAAATATATTTATCAACTACAAATTTCTGTATACTGTATCAATTCGCTCATGTATACCCAAATTCATGTATACCGTGAATTTGCAAAATACATACATTTTTATATGAAGAAACCTCCAATTATTATATCAGGCCGCGCCGTTTTATTGCATCCATTACCATTTTTGCAATGTCGTCTATGCTTTTCAGCCTGCCCTCTTCCATACAATATATTATATCTGCATCTTCCATGTCCGTTGCAATTTCAATATATTTTTCCATCGCGCGCTGCTGTATGCCATGGTCGGCTTCGTATACATCCTTGCCTTCGCCAACGTATCCGCGGTAGCCTTTTTTGGTCACGTTCTCCTCTGCCGCCTTGGGCAGGATGGAAAAAACTATGTTAAGATCGGGCTTCGGCAGGCCAAAGTGGCCGTATTCCAGATCCATCACCCAATTCACAATGTCCGGCTTGCCCAAATCGATATCGCGTACGCTTTGATACACGGCGTTGGACAGCACAAATCTATTTATAATAAGGAAGTCAGTCTCCCCGTCGCGGTAGTCCTTAAAGCTTTCCCATCTGTCCAGCGCGAACCACAGCGCCATGCTTTTGCCGTCTATCTCATCCGCGCGCACTCCGTCCGCTCCGCTCAGCAGTTTGCCTACCTGTGCGCCGAAATATGTGTCATACATCGGGTAGTCGCGCCCGGCTACGGTATAGCCAAGCTTTTGCAGGTTTTCTTTAAGCGCACGCACCTGCACGCCCTTTCCCCCGCCGTCTATGCCTTCTATTGCGATTATCTTTGTTTTGCGCATATGCCGTCTCCCCCGCGTTTTTTGCCTTTGTATTCTATCACATTTGTTTTCCCATGAAAAGCGAAACCGTTTCAAAAATAAGCGCTTAACATTGCACTTTGCTCAAATGCTATAAATACATCGTCGGCACTATTCAGCGCAAAAATAATATTATTTATTTCGCAATAAGGTGTTGACATGCTATATTATACGCTGTATAATATCATCGTCGAAAGGAGGTACGCGACATGGTGTTTCAATTAGGATCGGCGCTGCTGGATGCATGCGTGCTGGCGGTGCTCGATAGTCAGGATGCATATGGCTACGTGCTTACGCAAAGCGTAAAGCAAGTTATGGATATATCCGAGTCCACGCTCTATCCCGTGCTCAGAAGGCTGCAAAAGGATGGGCTGCTTTCAACATATGACCAGCCCTTCTCCGGAAGGCTCAGGCGCTATTACGCGCTTACGGACGCAGGGCGCGACAAGCTGAACGAATACAGGGCCGAATGGAAGGCATACACGTTAAGGGTAAATTCACTATTGTACGGAGGGAATAACAATGACGCATTATAATAACAGCACCCGCCGCGGCGGCATAAGCCCCGCCGGGGAAAGGCGCAGCATAATAGCAAAGGAAGGCTGCCGCGAGGAAGTTATTAAGGAGTTCCATAGGGAGCTTAACGAGCTGCGCACCAGCATAGCGCGCATTATATAAGGAGGATACCGCAATGACCACCAACGAATACCTTGCAAGGCTTAAAAGCTGCCTTGAATGCATAGACGTGAGCGAGCGCGAAGCCGCCGTGCAGTTCTATACCGAATATTTTGAAGATGCCGGCGAGGAAAACGCCGAAAAGGTAATGGCGGAGCTCGGCTCCCCGGAAAAGCTTGCGCGGGACATAATCAAGCAGAGCGCGGGCAGCGCACCCACCTCCCCCGCAGCCGAAACGGCAGCCTGCGGCGAAGCGTTTACAGGCATACATGCCGAAACCATAAATGCAAAGCTTATACTGCTGCGCGGCAATGAATACCGCGTGGATCTGGACTTCCCCGAAGGGCTTAAGAAGCCCGCCGTATCCATACGCGACGGCGTGCTCAGAATAGAAGAAAAGCCCATTCCCAAGCATTTCACCAGCATATTTGACGGCAGCTTCTGGAGCGGCGCCTTCGGCGGCCGCAATGCATGGCGCCAGTCCGTGATAGCCATAACCGTGCCTGATGTTCAGTTCGAAGACTTTTGGCTTGAGACCGTGAACGGCACGATAGATATTACCAAGTCCGCGTCCGGTGATGCAGCCGCCCTGCCCGCGCTGCGCCTGTCCTCGCTCAAATGCGAAGCCGTAAACGGCACAATAAACGTTGAAAGCATCGCCGCGGGCAAGATACATCTTGAAAACGTGAACGGCTCCACCAACGCAACCAACTGCACCGCCACCGCAGGCTGCCATTGCGAAACCGTAAACGGCTCCGTAAAGCTTACGGGCGGCGTGCGCGGCAATGTACATCTTGAAAGCGTTAACGGCTCCGTAGCGTTCAACACAACAGAAAAGCTGGAGCAGTTCAACTGCGAATTCGATACCATGTCCGGCTCCGTATATATAAACGGCGAAAAGCAGAGCCGCAAGCATACCACCGTTATAAGCAACGCGGCCGAAAGCAAGCTGAAGGCCGAAACCATGAACGGCTCCATCCGCGCCAATTTCGCCGTATAACGTGGCTTTTCCCCTGCCGAGCCGGCGGCATTCCTCCGGTTCGGCCGTTATGATGTTAAAAAAAGGAGTGATATACGCCAATGGAAAAGAAGCCCACGCTATGGACAAAGAATTTTACTATACTATCGTTAGGCACGGTCGTCAGCACGCTGGGCAACGCCGTGTCAGGCTTTGCAATATGCCTGCTGGTGCTGGACTATACGGGCTCCACGCTGCTTTACGCCGTATTCAACGTAGTGTACAATCTGCCCAAGGTGATTATGCCGTTCCTTGCAGGGCCGTATCTTGACCGTTTTTCCCGCGCAAAAGCAATATATACGCTGGATTTCATATCGGCCGCGCTGTATCTTGTCATATTCGTTGTGCTGAAGCTTGATATATTCAACTATGCAACCATGCTTATACTTTGCCTTATAATCGGCTCTGTGGACAGCATATATCAGGTGGCATACGACAGCCTGTACCCAATGCTTATAACGCCCGGCTTTTCCACCAAGGCATATTCCGTATCTAGCATGATATTCCCGCTGGCGTCGGTTATGGTGCTTGCGGCGGCGTGGTGCTATGAGCATACGGGGCTTGAAATACTGTTTTTGTTCAACGCGGTAACGTTCCTTATCGCCGCCTCCTTTGAAACGCAGATAAAGGTGGATGAATCACAGATGCAGAACGTTGGGGAGCAATACAACCTGAAAAAATACGTATCCGACTTTAAGGACGGCATACACTATATGCGCGGCGAGGCGGGGCTTATGGCAATAGCGGCGTATTTCACGGTTATGTCGTTTTCGGATAGCGCAAGCAACACGCTCCTGCTGCCGTTTTTTAAGAATACCGAAGGCTTGGGCGTTGAAAAATACATATTTGTCATGGGCTTTGCCGTATTGGGCCGCGTGCTTGGCGGGTTAAGGCTTTATAAGCATAAATTCGACCCAAAAAAGAAATTCGCCATTGCGCTTATGGTGTATTTTGCCATAAATATACTTGCAGGTTCTCTGCTTTATGCGCCGCTGTACGTAATGTTTGCAATGATGCTTATAACCGGGCTTCTCGGCGTTACAAGCTATAATATACGCATATCCTCCACCCAAAGCTACGTCCCCAACGAAATGCGCGGCCGCTTCACGGGCGCGTTCCAAATGCTTACCACGATAGGCAACATGGCGGGCGCGCTTGTTGCCGGGGCGCTGGCCGAGTTTTTGCCGATACGCGAGCTTAACGCAGGCTTCTACGCAATAGCCGTAGTCGCCGTGTTCCTAACCGTGTACAGGAAGCGCAGCGAGGTTAAAAAGATATACTGCGTGGATATATAAAATAATACCCCGGCATGTGCTTTTGCACCGCTGCCGGGGCTGTTTGTTTATTTCCATCGTTTGAGCTCCAGTACCATGTCTCCCGTATCATTTATGCTCATGCGCATCGGGCGGATATATTGCGCAATGAATCTTTTCCTCTCCTCCGTGCCCATCTCCACCCGGGCCGAGCGCAGCGCCTCGTTCAGCATATCGTTTATGTTCAGCCTTACGGTTTTTTCTATATACCTATTCAGCTCCTTAAATATTGCCCCAAGCTTTATGTCCTCGGCATTGCCGGAATAAAAATCATCTATATAGCAGTAAAAAACGCCCGCACCCGTAAGCGCCTTTTTAAGATCAGGCCCGCAATGCGCCCTTTCTATCATCACAAGGAAGCGTGCGTCCGGCAGCGACGATATCATGCCCCAGTAGTCCGAATCGCTCGATACCAATATGAACGAATCCACATTGTTTCTGTAATGCTCCAGGCATGTGCGTGATATCAGCATAACATCCACCAATGATTTGTCCTGCTTTACGCGCTCCGTCATCATGTGCTCCACAGGTATGCTCGTAAAGCTCTCCAGCACTTGCCATGTTTCAACGGTGTTTACGTCGTCCACAAGGATTATGGACGATATCTTTTTAGTATGTTCGTGATCCAGATTTTTCAGCGTGGCGCACAGCTTATACGGATCCGAGTTTTCGCAGTCCACCAAAACGACCACCTTTTCGCTGCTGCCTATAAAGTCATATATGCTGCCCTTTATGTAGCTGCCGGCATCGGATACCTTGCTGTATTCCGTAAAAAAATCGTTATTCTGTTCATACAGCACCGTTATGAACTTTTTGTCGTTAAACAGAATGTTCCCGGCGCTTTTGGGCCGCCAGTTTATGTACATTTTATATGGATAATATGCTTTTCCCGAATAATATCTTTCCGCCGCCGCCTTGGTGCCGCTTTCCTTCAGCCCGTCCGGCATTATGAACAAATCCCTTATATAGCTCCACTTGAGCCATAGCGGAAAAAACTTTTTGCAGTTATTTATTCTGTCGGATATTATTTTGTTTATCTCTATTATGTATTGAAACAGCTTCGTATTCGTCCGCCTTGTAAAGTTTATTCCGTCAAAGCTCAGCTCCGTAATGCTTTGCTGCGGAATATATTCGGGCATGTTCATTATCGATGCGTAATCAAAGCGCATTTTTTCGCTTATGTTCTTAAAATTGCGTTCTATCGCCGTTCTTACTATGCAAAGGTTACGTATTATGCGCGCGTTTTTATCAGCATTGAGCAAATCGTATATTTCCTGCTTGGGCGGCTCGTGCTCATTCGCAAAAATGTGTTTGGGCACGCCAATAAGATAGGCTATCTTGGATACAACTTCATATGTGCTGTCTTTATACTTCTTTTCTTCCGCCTGCGCCGTTTCATCAACCACGCTGCCGTCGTCCGAAACATTATCATATTCATACATATACTCATTTTCCGTAAATGCAAAACCTTCCGGCATGTCCAATCCTTCAAAGATACAATAGGTTAAATCATTCTTTTTTTGGTTTGCTTCCACTTTTCCATTCCTCCTTTATCCTGTTTTTAAGGTTCGCCCCGCCATGTTGATATAATACGGCGGGTTGCCCGTTTCTGTGGGCTTTCTTGTGTTCTTAACAAATGAGCAGGCGAATATGTTGTGTTTCCTCGGTGGTTTTATTTTACGGCATCGTCTAATTTATGTCAAGTGATTGTTTGCGTTTATTTTCCCGCTTAATCAAATTTTTTCTCTTTTAGCATAAAATAACGGTTGACAAGCGCGTCGCATGTTCTTATACTTTAGGGCAAAGTTGGTTTTGCGATATAAGGAGAACGAACCGATGATTAAGACTATCGCTTTTGCATACTATTATTACTTTACTATGACTGCATAGTAGGGGTAATTTGTGTGCAAAGGATAAGCTCTTTTTGAAGGGACACGCTCAAGCGGCACAGGTTACACCGGTGCCGCTTTTTTATTGCAGAGCTGCAAACGAATACGAAATAAATTTTTTGGAGGATATATACCATGATTGTTGTACTTAAGCACGGGGCGGACAAGGAAAAGCAGGATCAGCTCATCGATTGGCTGAAGGGTCAGGGATTGGGCATACACATTTCCGAAGGCCAGTTCCAAACGGTTCTTGGCCTGATAGGCGACACGGGCCGCATAGACATGGACCTTATAGCCAGCCTTGGCATAGTGGATTCCGTAAAGCGCGTGACCGAGCCGTTCAAGTGCTGCAACAGGAAGTTTCATCCGGACGACATGGTCGTAAACGTTGGCGACGTTAAGGTCGGCGGCGGCAACTTCTGCATGATAGCGGGCCCCTGCTCCGTTGAAAACGAGGAGCAGATACTTGCCGTTGCCCGCGCGGTAAAGGCCAGCGGCGCGAATATGCTGCGCGGCGGCGCGTTCAAGCCGCGTACCTCTCCCTATGACTTCCAGGGGCTTAAGGCCACGGGCATAGAGCTTTTGAAGCTGGCCCGTAAGGAGACCGGACTTCCCATAGTTACGGAAATAATGAGCGTTAACCACCTGCCGCTATTCGAGGACGTTGATTTGATACAGGTCGGCGCAAGGAATATGCAGAACTTTGAACTGCTCAAGGAGCTCGGCAAGCTGGACAAGCCCATTCTGCTCAAGCGCGGCCTTGCAAACACGCTTAAAGAGCTGCTGATGAGCGCGGAATACATAATGGCCGGCGGCAACGAGCGCGTTATACTTTGCGAACGCGGTATACGCACATTCGATGATTACACCCGAAACACCCTTGACCTTGCGGCGGTGCCCATGCTCAAGGAGCTTACGCATCTGCCAATAATAGTGGACCCCAGCCACGCCACCGGTATAGCAAGGCTTGTGCCGCCCATGGCGCTTGCGGCGGCGGCCTGCGGAGCGGACGGGCTGATAATAGAGGTGCATAACGACCCCATGAAGGCATTGTGCGACGGCGCGCAGTCCCTGCGTCCCGAACAATACGACGAGCTTGCCAAGAAGGTGCGGCGCGTGAGGGAGGTCGTAAACGAATGACGGCGGGAATAGTCGGCCTTGGGCTTATAGGCGGCTCCTTGGCCAAAGCATACCATGAGGCGGGCGAAGCCGTGCTCGCCTTCGATACGGACAGGAGCATACTCGATTTTGCAATGATGAGCGGCGCGGTGGACGGCGTGCTTGATGAGGAGAGCATAAAGCGCTGCGACATAGTGCTTATTGCCGTATACCCCGCGGCGTGCATAGAATACTTCACGCGCATGGCGGATTATATAAACAAGGACACCGTTGTGCTGGACTGCTGCGGCACTAAGCGCACCGTGTGCGAAGGGTGCTTCCCCGTGGCAAAGGCGCACGGCATAGCGTTTGCAGGCGGCCACCCGATGGCGGGCACGCATAATTCCGGCTTCAAATATGCCCGCGCGAATCTGTTCCACGGCGCGCCGATGGTCATTGTTCCAATGGACTTTGATAACATTGCGCTGCTGAGCAGAATAGAAAAGCTGCTTGCCCCGGCAGGCTTCGGCTCGTTTTCCGTTACCACCGCCGCCGAGCACGACCGCATGATCGCCTTCACGTCCCAGCTGGCGCACGTTGCTTCCAACGCATATATAAAAAGCCCTACAGCTAAGCTGCACAAGGGCTTTTCCGCCGGAAGCTACAAGGATATGACCCGCGTGGCCTGGCTGAACCCCACAATGTGGGCGGAGCTTTTCATGGAAAACAGGGATTATTTGCTTAATGAGCTGGACGCATACATAGCATCCCTTAACGAATACAAGACCGCCCTTGAGCAGGGCGACACAGCCGCGCTTACAAAGCTGCTTGACGATGGGCGCAGGCTGAAGGAGGAGGTTGACGGCAGATGAAGTGCATTCGCGTTAACGCATCGCGCCAATACAACGTTGAAATTCAGCACGGCGCGCTTGCAATAGCGGGCGAAGAAACGCTCAAGGCGACCCATACCATAGGCAAGGCCCTGATAGTATCGGACGAAAACGTGTTCCCTCTTTACGGCGAAACCGTTGCAGAGTCTCTCAGGGCGACGGGTTATGGTGTGCATACATTTGTGTTCAAGGGTGGTGAGGACACAAAAAGCATAAAAACATACGAGGCTATTATTGCCGCGCTCAGCGAAAACCGCTTCACCCGCAGCGATGTGCTTGTTGCCCTTGGCGGCGGCATAGTGGGCGACGTGGGCGGCTTTGCCGCGGCAACGTACCAGCGGGGCATAAAGCTGGTGCAGCTGCCCACAACGCTGCTTGCGGACGTTGATTCATCAGTCGGCGGCAAAACGGCGGTAAATCTGCCAACGGGCAAAAACCAGCTTGGCTGCTTCTATCAGCCGTCGCTCGTGCTGTGCGATACGGATGCGCTCAGCACCCTGCCGGAAGCGGAATACAAAAACGGCTGCGGCGAAATAATCAAATACGCCGTGCTTGCGGGCGGGGAGCTTTTCAGCATGATAGAAAATGCGGACATACGCACGCAGTATGCGGACGTTATAGCCCGCTGCGTTACTATAAAGCGGGACATCGTGGGAGAAGATGAGTTCGACACGGGCCGCCGCAGGCTGCTCAACCTTGGGCATACCTTCGGCCATGCGATTGAAAAGTGCAGCGGCTACTCAATCCCCCACGGCGCCGCGGTTGGCATTGGCCTTGCAATGATGTGCCGCGCCGCGCATAAGCGAGGATACTGCGCATCAGACGTGCCGGAGAAGGTGGAAAAGCTGCTTGCCAAATACGGCATGAGCGATGCTGCGGACTTCACCGCGCAGGAGCTTTACGACGCCGCCCTTTCGGACAAAAAGATTGCCGGCGGCAGCGTAAGCCTTGTTATACCCGAAAAAATAGGCTGCTGCCATGTGCTCACGGTATCGTGCGGCGATATGCTTGGCTGGCTGAAGGATGGTGGCGCGCGATGACACGCACCGTTAAGCGCGGCGCGCGCACGGGCAGCGTGGACATAATATCGTCCAAGTCATATGCGCACAGGCTTATAATACTGGCCTCGCTTGCAAAAAGCGCAAGCAACATAGAGTGCCGCGGCACATCAAAGGATATTGAAGCCACAATAAGCTGCATGAACGCCCTCGGCGCTAACATAGCGCGCACGGGCGACACGATACACATTGAGCCGATAACCGCCGCGCCCGAAGGCGTATGCGAGCTGCATTGCGGCGAATCCGGCTCCACGCTGCGCTTCCTTCTGCCGATAGTTGGGGCGCTTGGGGCGGAAGCGATATTTATAATGGAGGGCAGGCTGGGCGAAAGGCCGCTTGCCCCGCTTGACGCTGTGCTCGGCGCGCACGGCATGGCAATACAAAAGCAGGGCGCACGGCTCTGCTGCAAGGGGCAGCTTACCCCCGGCGAATACGCGATAGACGGCGGGGTATCGAGCCAATATATATCTGGCCTTCTTATGGCGCTGCCCAAGCTTGATGCGGACAGCACGCTTACCGTAACAGGCCGGTTTGAATCGGGCGCATATGTTGACATAACGCTCGATACGCTGAAAGCTGCAAACGCCGCCATTGCATACGGCGAGGACAGGCGGCATTACGCCATACGGGGCGGCTGCGGATACAATATGCCCTCATTCTGCCGCGCGGAGGGGGACTGGTCAAACGCGGCGTTCTTCCTTTGCATGGGGGCGCTGAGCCGCGGCGGCATAACCGTGAACGGGCTTAACGCGGCCTCCTGCCAGGGGGACAGGCAAATAACCGCAATACTGCGCCAAATGGGCGCGGACGTGCGCACGGAGGGCGAAAGCGTTGCCGTAAGGCGCAATAAGCTTATGCCGGCAACGGTGGACGCTTCCCCCATACCCGACCTTATCCCGACCATATGCGCGCTTGCAGCGGCGGCGAAGGGAGACACGCGCATAGTAAACGCGGCGCGGCTGCGGCTGAAGGAATCGGACAGGCTGAAAAGCACGGCAAATATGCTCACCTCGCTCGGCGTTGGCGTTACGGAGCTTGCAGACGGGCTTATTGTGCATGGCACGGGCCGCATAGCGGGCGGAACGGTAAAAAGCTTTAACGACCACAGGATAGCCATGGCGGCGGCTGTTGCGGCATGCGCAGCCGAAGGCAGCGTGAGCATAGAGGACAGCGAATGCGTGAGCAAATCATACCCCGCGTTTTTCACTGCGCTCGATACGCTCAATACGGAAGGAGAAAACGCATGAGCAGCATTTACGGCGAAAACATACACATATCCATATTCGGCCAATCCCACAGCGCGGCAATTGGCGTTGCGATTGACGGCATACCCGCAGGCCTTGCAATAGATACGGATGCGCTTAACGCCTTCATGCGCCGCCGCGCACCGGGACAGAACGAATATTCAACCGCAAGGCGCGAGGCGGACGAGCCGGAGTTCCTTTCCGGCCTTGTTGACGGGCATACCTGCGGCGCGCCGATAGCGGCAATAATACGCAATACGGATACGCGCAGCCGCGATTACGACCCGTTCCGCTTCACCCCGCGGCCGGGGCATGCGGATTACACGGCGGATATAAAATACCGCGGCTTTGAGGACAGCGCGGGCGGCGGGCATTTTTCCGGCAGGCTTACGGCGCCGCTTTGCATAGCGGGCGGAATATGCATACAGCTTTTGCAGCAGCAGGGCATAAGCATAATGAGCCGCATAGCGTCCATAGGGAGCGTACATGACGCGGGCGAGCTTATCGAGCCGACGGCGGATAAGCCTTTCCCCACCGTGAGCGATGCGGCGGGAGAGGCCATGCGGCGGGAAATAGCCGCGGCAAAGGCGGAGGGCGACAGCGTTGGCGGCACGATAGAATGCCGCATAACGGGGCTTGAAGCCGGGCTTGGCGGGCCGCTTTTCGGCGGGATGGAGGGGCGCATTGCCAAGGCCGTTTTCGCCGTGCCCGCGATAAAGGGAATTGAGTTCGGCGCGGGCTTTGCGGCGGCAGAAATGCGCGGGAGCGAGAATAATGACCCGTTCCTGATGGAAAACGGGCGCGTTATAACAAAAACGAACAACTGCGGCGGCATACTTGGCGGGATAACAAACGCCATGCCGCTCACGTTCCGCGTTGCGGTGAAGCCAACGCCCTCCATAGCGCGGGAGCAAATTACGCTGAACACAAAAACGCAGCAGGCCGAGCCGCTCGTAATAGGCGGCAGGCACGATCCATGCATAGTGCCGCGGGCGGTGCCGTGCATTGAGGCGGCGGCGGCAATAGCCGTATACGATGCGCTGCTGGACAGGCGCAAGGAGCAGATTTAGCGAAAGGATGTGACTATACCCATGGAGCTTTCCGATTACAGGGAAAAGATAGATTCAATAGATAAAGAGCTTATCAAGCTTTTTGCCGAGCGCATGGACACGGCGGCGGAAATTGCCCGATACAAAAAGGAACACGGCATGAAGGTGCTCGATTCCGCGCGGGAACGCGCAAAGCTGAACGATATTGCAAGCATGGTGCCGGAGGAGCTGAGCGAATACGCGGTTTCGCTTTATTCGCTCATATTCGAGCTTAGCCGCAGCAGCCAGAACCGCATAATAGGCGCAAGCACTCCCCTTACGGAGGAGATTGCAAGGGCCGTTAAGGATACCCCTCCCCTGTTTCCCCAGCGCGCGGCGGTAGCGTGCCAGGGCGTGGAGGGCGCATATTCCCAAATGGCATGCGACAGGCTGTTCAAGCGGGCAAACGTGCTTTACTTTTCAACGTTTGAAGCCGTGTTCTCCGCAATAGAGAAGGGCCTGTGTCAATACGGCGTTATACCCGTTGAAAACAGCACGGCGGGCAGCGTGAACGCTGTATACGACCTGATGATGAAGCACGATTTCAAGATTGTGCGCAGCGTGCGCCTGAAGGTTGACCACAATTTGCTGGTTAACCACGGCACGAAGCTTGAGGACATAAAGGAGATATATTCGCACGAGCAGGCCATAAGCCAATGCAGCGAGTTCCTTGCAACGCTCAAGGGCGTTAAGATTATCCCCTGCGAAAACACCGCCGCCGCGGCAAAAAAGGTTGCCGAATCCGGCCGCAGCGATGTTGCCGCCCTTTCAAGCAGGGCATGCATTGAGCTTTACGGGCTTGACTGCCTTAAATACAGCGTGCAGAACATGGGGAACAATTATACCCGCTTCATATGCATATCAAAGCAGCTTGAAATTTACCCCGGCGCGGACCGCACAAGCCTTATGATGGTGCTGCCGCACAAGCCAGGCTCGCTTTACATGGTACTGAGCCGCTTCTATGCGCAGGGCATAAACCTGAACAAGCTGGAAAGTAGGCCCCTTCCCGAGCGCAACTTTGAATTCATGTTCTATTTTGATATTGAAACGCCCGTATACTCGCCGGAGTTCATGCAGCTTATGGGCGAGCTTTCAAGCGGCTGCGAAAGGTTTGCTTACCTTGGCAGCTACAGCGAAACCATATGAGGTGAAGCCTATGCGGTGCGGATTGCTGGGCGAAAAGCTGGGCCACAGCTATTCAAAGGCCATACACGAACGCCTTGGCGGATACAGCTACGAGCTTATCGAATGCCCAAGGGCGGAGCTTGACGCGTTCATGAAGGGCGGCTCTTTTGACGCAATAAACGTTACCATTCCCTATAAAAAGGCGGTAATACCCTATTGCGCCGCGCTTTCGCCCATTGCGGAAAGGATAGGCAGCGTGAACGCAGTCATACGGCAGCGCGACGGCAGCCTTTACGGCGACAATACGGATGCATACGGCTTCATGAGCATGGTAAAAAAGAGCGGCGTTGACATTGCGGGCAGGAAGGCAATAGTGCTGGGCAGCGGCGGAGCATCGGCCACGATATGCGCCGTGCTTAATGAGCTTAACGCAAAAAGCGTTGCGGTAATATCCCGAAGCGGGCAGGACAACTACGAAAACATACACAAGCATGCGGACGCGGAGATAATTGTAAACACAACGCCCGTGGGCATGTATCCAAACACCGGCGTAAGCCCCGTTGACCTGAGCGTTTTCAAGAGGTGCAAGGGTGTGCTGGACATAGTATACAACCCGCACCGTACGGCGCTTTTGATGCAGGCGGAGGCGCTTGGCATACCCTGCATGGGCGGGCTGAACATGCTTGTTGCGCAGGCAAAGCGCGCGGCGGAGCTTTTCACTGGCACCTCAATACCCGACAGCCGCACGGACGAAATAGAGCGCGAATTAAGCCTGAATATGCAAAACATTGTGCTTATAGGCATGCCGGGCTGCGGCAAGAGCACAATAGCCGCGGCGCTGGGCAAAAGGCTTAACCGCGCCGTGCGCGACAGCGACGAAGCGACAGAGGCTCAGGCGGGCATGAGCATACCCCAAATATTCGCCCTGCGCGGGGAGGATGCGTTCCGCAGAAGCGAAACCGAGGCCCTTTCAAAGCTCGGCAGGCAGAGCGGGCTTATAATCTCCACCGGCGGCGGCTGCGTTACGCGGCAGGAAAACTATCCCCTGCTGCACCAGAACGGCATTATAATATGGCTTACGCGCAGCATAGACGCGCTGCCCACAGACGGGCGGCCAATATCCCAAAGGAGCGACATGCATGCGCTCTACGCCGCAAGAAAGCCGCTGTACGAGCGTTTTTGCGACATTATTATAGACAACAACGGTTCTGTTGAAAGCGCCGTAGAAAGCATTACGGAGGCACTGAAATGAAGCTGCTTATAATAAACGGGCCCAATCTTAACATGCTTGGCCTGCGGGAGCCGGACATTTACGGCAAAAGGACATACGCCGACTTAGTTGAATACATACAGGGCGTATGCCGCCAAACGGGCATAGAGGCCGAGGTTTTTCAGTCCAATCACGAGGGCGCGATAGTGGACAAAATTCAATCCGCCTACGGCACGGCGGACGGAATAGTTATAAACCCCGCCGCCTACACGCACACAAGCGTTGCCATACTCGATGCACTGAAGGCCGTGAACCTCCCTGCGGTGGAGGTACACATATCCGACGTAAACAGCCGCGAGGCCTTCCGCCATGTTTCCTATGCCGGAATGGCCTGCATTGCCACATATGCGGGCTACGGCTTTGAAGGATATAAAATGGCGATAGAGAGGTTGGCAGGGGCGAAGTAACTGCGCCAACCTCCCCCCTGCACACTATCGTCACTTGCGTCACTATCGTCGAAACAGGCTAAATGTCTGACTTTTTTCTCCGACGCAGCTTCGACGATGAATTTCTGCGTCGAAGAACGAGGCTGACGCAAGCAGTGTAATTGCGCTTAGGCGTTGTAGGGGCCGTCATTGGCGGCCCGCCCGTGGCTTCGCTTTTTATCTCAACCCCTCAGTCAAACCTTCGGTTTGCCAGCTCCCCGTAAAGGGGAGCCTTTTGGTTAGCGGTACATAAAAACCATTGTACAATTTCGGCGGGCCGCCAATGACGGCCCCTACTTCGCATCTTATAAACTTTTGTCAAAAACCAAGGGGACGGCCTCCCGTCCCCACAACTTTACAATCTCCCGCGCTCACCCGCCGCAAGGCGGATTTCACCGCGCGTAAGCGCGCTTACTCTATTCCCTCATCAGCGGTTTCTATCGCATCTTCCACGTTTTCATCCTTTGCCGTGTCCGCCGCGGCAAACTGCGCCCTTTCAGGATGGCACAGGGCGCTGCGCTTATAGCACACATACATGGCTATGCTGCAAACCACCCAGCCCATCGGGTACGCGAGCGACACCAGCACGAATCCGCCGCCGAGCTTTGTGCCGACGTAAAGAAATATCTGGCGGAATACCACGAACGAGGACAGCATCACTATCATGGGCACCTTGGCCTTGCCTATGCCGCGCATAGCGCCCGCAAACGTTTGATTGAAGCAGGTGCAGAAGTAGAACGGCGCTATCATGCCAATGAAGCGGGAGCCGTATTGTATAACAAGCGAATCATTGGTGAAAAGCGTAAGGAGCTGATCCCTGAATATAAGCAGCAGCGCGCAAAGGAATATGGTCATGGATATGCTCATTATCAGCGCCTGCTTAACGCCCTGCCGAGCGCGCTCAAGTTTCCTTGCGCCGTAGTTCTGACCGACGAACGTTGTGGACGCCATGGCTATGCTCTGCGCCGGAACCAGCGCGTATACATCAAGCTTGTTGTAGCTTGACCAGCCCGCCATGCAGTCCGAACCGAACGCATTCACATAGCTTTGCACGAACACATTTGAAAACGAGGTCAACCCCTGCTGCACGCCAGAGGGCAAGCCTATGGACAGCACCTGCTTTAGTATGTTGCCCTTTATGCAAAGGTGGCCCCAATGTATGGCATACGGCCCGGCGGAGCGCGTAAGCACGAACAGCACAAGCGCCGCGGACAGGAACTGGCTGACTATTGTTGCATACGCCGCGCCGGCAATGTCCATTTTGAACACTATTACGAACACAAGGTCCAGTATAACGTTCAGCACGGCGGAGAATATAAGGAAATACAACGGCCGCCTTGAATCGCCCACGGCACGCAGTATTGCCGAGCCCATGTTGTATATAAACAGTCCCGATATGCCCGCAAAATATATGGTCAAATAATCGTGCGCCGCGCCGAAAACGTCGTCCGGCGTGCTCATCATCGTGAGCATTGGGTCAACTATCGCCATGCCAACGCCCGTGGCGATAACGCTCATTATTATCGTAACAAGTATTGTTGTATGCACCGCGTCGTGCAGCCGAACGTAGTCCTTCGCGCCGTAGGATTGGGATATAACAACGCTTGCGCCCATGGACAGGCCGGAGCACAGCCCGACAAGCATGTTTATTATGCTGCTTGTGCTGCCGACAGCCGCCAGCGCCTCTTTACCCACGAATTTGCCAACAACTATTGTGTCCACGGTATTATAAAGCTGCTGAAACAGCAATCCCGCCGCCAGCGGCAGCGCAAATGTTATCAGCAGCCTCCATATCGATCCGCTCGTCATGTCCGAATCGGCGCGCTTAATATGTCGCTTAATTTCTCGGTGAACCTTCTCTTTTTCCTTGCTTACCTGTTCCAATTCCATGCTCTCTCTTTCTCTTACAACATCTTATATATTCTTTTATATATAATGATATCACATCGCATGGATTTGTCAAAGGCGCAAGCCCCGCTTTTTATGCCCAGCCCATCAATTGGATGAAACTATAAACAAGCCTGAGTCCGTAGAACACCATTACCGCGCCGCAGACTATGTTTATTATTCTCAGCAGCTTATCCGTTATTTTCCCGCTGAACAGGGATATTGCCGCGGTAACGCCGAAAAACCATATTACCGACGCACTCGTGAACCCTATAACAAACGGCAATTTTTCGCCCGCGGTAAGCGTTGCGCTCGCCGCACCCAGCAGCATTGTGCCGTCAATGAGCGCCTGCGGGTTTATCCATGTTACCGTGAACGCTATCGCCGCCGTTTTCATCAGCGGTATGCCCGTATCCGCATCGCCCGCAAGGCCGGATTTTGAGCGTATCAGCCCAATACCCATCCCATATTATTATAAGGCTGCCTATCGCCAGCACGCCCTTCCTAAGCCACGGCAGCGCCTCCATCAGCGCGCCCACGCCGAAGAAGCACGCAAGGCTGAGCGATATATCAAAAAAAGCAACTATTGCCGCCGTTGCAAACGCCTTCTTGCGCTGCTGCGTAACGGCCGTATTTATAACAAAAAGATTCTGCGTGCCTATCGGCGCAACGTATGCAAGCCCCATCATGAGCCCGCGCAGGTATATAGCCATGTTTACTCCTTATTATTTAGCAGGTAGTTTTTTATTATCTGCTATTTATTTTTAACCGAATATATTGTATGCTTAATGCATCTGCCGCGCAATGGCGCGCTATTTTATTGCAAAGCAAGTAAGGGTGAATGCCCTTGCAATCCTGTGTATATATGCGGTAATATAAAAGTACGGAATAACTAACCACTATGTTTCACGAGGTTATGCCATGGGATTGCGTCAAAGTCAGGAACAGCGACAAATAATCGGCCAGCGCATGTATCAATATATGGATATTTTAGCCATGAATATGGATGAAATAAACCGATATGTAGACGACGCCATGCGCGACAATCCGCTGATAGAGCTGCTCACACCGCCCGAGCATTTCACGCATTACAGCGATTGGGATGCGGAAAGGCAGGATGCCTTCGATAGATATTCACAGCAAAGCGCCGGAAAAACGCTGGAAGCGTTTTTGCTGGAGCAGATCGCTTCCCTTAAACTGGATGAATCCGCCCGTTCCGCCGTGGTTTATATAATATGCAGCATGGATGAAAACGGCTATGTTCCGGAAAATATCGATTGTCTTAACGAAAAATACAGCCCTGCCTGCATACATAATGCGCTTGAAATAATACAGTCCCTTGAGCCGGCGGGCGTTGGCGCGCGCAGCCTTGGCGAATGTTTGCAATTACAATTGGCACGGAATAAGGAAAGCGATCCCCTTCTTTACACATTGGCGCATGATTATATGCCCCGCTTATGCCGCGGGCAGTTTAAGCACATTGCGAAGGAATTGAATCTTCCCGTTAAGCGCATAGAAGCGGCGTTTAAGAAAATGACCAAACTTCAGCCCAAGCCCGGCAACGGCTTCGGCCACAGTAATTATACAAATTACGCCGTTGCGGACATAGAGCTGCATTACGATAACGCCGCGCAAAAATACGCCGCAGTTTATCCGGACGACCGCTACGCCAATATAGGCTTAAACGATTATTATTCCCTGCTGATTTCGGATTCAAATACGGATGCGGAAACAAGGGCATATATAAAGGAAAAGACCGATTCTGCAAAATGGATAATAGGCTGCATACAAAAGCGGCGCGACACCTTGATGAACATAGCGCAGCTTATAGCGGAAAGCCGGCCGCAGGCGCTGCGCAGCGGTTCCGCGCCCATCCAGCCGCTTAGCATCGATTATGCCGCGGAGCGGCTGAACGTTAGCCCATCCACGGTTTACCGCGCGATACGCGGCAAATATATTTCCACGCCGCGCGGGGTACTGAGCATGGCAGCCTTCTTTGATAAAGCAAAGCTTAGTGCGGCGCCGGAAGCCGAGTTGTGCCGCAACGATATATCCCTTAAAATAAAAAGCCTTATCGCCAACGAAACCCACCCGATGAGCGACAGCGAAATATCCAAATCACTTGAAGCGGACGGCATAAGGATATCCCGGCGGACGGTAGCCAAATACCGCGAGGAAATGCATATACCCTCTTCGTCATGCAGAGTAAGGATAAAAAGCGAGGACAGCATATGAAAAGAAAGCGCGTAGTAATAGTCACCGGTAATCAGCGCGTGGCGCAGGCAATATTCAGCGATGTAAAGGCCGTGTTCAACAATGACGTTGATATAGATATAGTATATCCTTCCCAGATAGCGTCGCTGGACGCCGTGGAGGCGGACGCCTTTCTTGTTACCCGCTGGTACAACATAGGCGGCCTTACGGACAAGGTATCCAGCAAATCCAAGGTGGTGCGCACAACCCGCACCATATCCGAAAGCGGCTATAAGAAAATAACAAAGATCCCTCCGGGAACCAACGTGCTTGTGGTCAACGATTCCGAACAATCCACGTCCGGCGTGATAGAGCTGCTGATGGATCTGCATTTAGACGGGCTTACATATGTTCCGTACACCGCCGGGCATTATGACCCAAGCCTGAAAATAGCCATAACCCCGGGCGAAAGCCGGTACGTTCCAAGCTATATCGAAAACATAATAGACATAGGCAACCGCCATATAGACATTTCCACCGTGCTTGCGCTTTGCAACGTTATGGAGGTGAACATATCCGAAATTGCCGGCCCGCTTATGAATTACTTCAATATGCTGCTCTGCCGCGACGTAATATCCCGCCAATACCGGGACACGCTTTCAAAAAGCATGTATATGAACAGCATTCTTAAACACATGGAGCAGGGCGTTCTGCTTACAGCGCCGGATGGCCGCATAATACTGAGCAACGGCAAAATGAACGAACTGCTGCGCATGCAGGTAACCGAAAACCGCGACTATGTATCCGCCGTGTTTCCGGAAGGAACGGCGGCGCGCATAGCCAATATGGATAACGATACGCTTGCGCTTAACGTTAACGGGCGTGAAATGCTCATTAACCACGAAACGCTTAACTTTGGCGATACGATAAACCACAACCTTTATTTTTTCAACGACGTAACGTATATCCGCCGACTGGAGCGCAAATCCCGCGAGGAATCGCTGCAAAAAGGCTTTGTTGCCAAGCACAGCTTTGATGATATCGTGCACGTTTCGGCCGTGATGGATGAATGCATACGCCGCGCGCGGCTGTTCTCCCGTTCCGATAAAACCGTGCTTATACAGGGCGAAAGCGGCACGGGCAAGGAACTTGTTGCGCAATCCATACACAACGCCTCCTCCCGCAGGAACAAGCCTTTCGTCGCTGTCAACTGCGCCGCGCTGCCGGAAAGCCTGCTTGAAAGCGAATTGTTCGGCTATGAACGGGGCGCGTTCACCGGCGCAAGGCAAAGCGGCAAGAAAGGACTGTTTGAGCAGGCGAACGGAGGCACGATTTTTCTGGATGAAATTGGCGATATGCCACTGGCGCTCCAATCCCGCCTGCTGCGCGTTTTGCAGGAAAAGCAGGTGATGCGCGTGGGCGCGGACAGCATTATTGATATAGACGTGCGCGTTATCGCCGCCACGAACCAGAACCTTATGGCAAAGATGGAGGAGGGCATATTCCGCAGCGATCTTTATTACCGGCTGAACGTGCTGCCGTGCCACATAGCTTCCCTAAGGGACCGCAGGGAGGATATAGTGCCCCTGTTCCTTAGCTTTATAGGGCAAAAGTCCATACCAAACGACCTTGCGGCAAGGCTTAAAAGCTACGACTGGCCAGGCAACGTGAGAGAGCTTGAAAATACAGCAGAGTATTACACAATGATGCGGGACTTTGACATGCCTCTGCCGGAGCATATTCAGCCGCAGCACACCGCCGCCGGAGTGCTGGACAGTGACGATATAGCAATACTATCCGTGCTGAGCAATGGTTACATAGGCCGCAGCGCGCTGAAGAAAAAGCTGGAAGCCATAGGCATAAGCTTAAGCGAATACTCAATACGCAAAAAGCTGGACGTTCTGCAAAGCCGCAATTATATAAGCAGGCAGCTTGGCCGCAGCGGAACCCGCATAACCGACGATGGAAGGGACGCTCTGCAGCGCCGCATGGGCAAATAAGCCAACATTCGACCACTTTCCTTTAATTGGACGAATTATTGGGACGATTCCGTCCGGTTTATTCTGCTTTTTATTTCTCACTCCGGCATTGTGCCGATCGGGGGTGACCTCCCCGCTTTTCGTTTTTCTCCAAATTCCGCTGATTTTACAATTTTTTATTTTATTTTGCCCATCACCCTTCCGGTTGGCATGATTTTTGCATCTATTTATTATTATAAGAGTCATATAGAAGAATATATGGCAAACGTTCACTAAAATAAGGAGGATCACGATGTACAAGAGATTTGCTGCCCTATTGCTTGCAGTCATTATGGTTTTTGCCATGTTTGGCTGTCAAGGTGCCACCGAGCCCAACCCAAACAGCACCGTTGCCCCCACGCAGGGAAATAACGACCCCGCGCAAACCGATACCGAAACCAACACCCCCGCGCAGAACGCCGAAAAGGTATACACTACCTATACTCAGGTGTATTCCGCGGAGGTAAGCACGCTGAACTATCTGCAAAGCACCGCAACCGACGTTACCGTGCTCGGCTCGCTGTGCGTAGACGGCCTTGTGGAATTCGACCGCTACGGCGTTATGCAGCCCTGCCTTGCCGAAAGCTGGGATGTTTCCGACGACGGAACCGTATATACCTTCCACCTTCGTCAGGGCGTGAAATGGTACACCTATGAAGGCGAAGAATACGCCGAGGTCAAGGCGGGCGACTTTGTTGCCGCGGCCGAATATGTGCTCAATGCCGCCAATGCCTCCAAGGTGTCCAACACTCTGTATCACAACATTGCCGGCGCAAAGGACTACTACGACGGCACTACCGCCGATTTCAGCACCGTCGGCATAAAGGCGCTTGACGATTACACCGTTGAGTATACCCTTGTTGCGCCGCTGCCCTATTTCATCAAGATGGTATCCCTTAACCCCTGGTTTCCCGCGCAGGCGGACTTCCTGGCCGAGCAGGGCGATCAGTTCGGCACCAGCAACGATACCCTGCTGTACTGCGGCGCGTATCTTTTCGATACCTTCGAGCCCGAATACCAGCGCGTGCTTGTCATGAACGAGAATTACTGGCACAGCGACATAATCTCCATAAAAAAGCTTGTATGGAAATACAACAAGGAAGCCTCCGCCAACGGCCCCGAGCTGTATCTGCGCGGCGAAACCGATAAGGTCACCCTCGGCACAGATATAATCGAAGAGTGGAAGGCCGATCCGAATCTTTGGGATCAGGTACATCCCGCCCAGCTTACTAACATGTCCTACTGGATGGGTTTCAACTTCAATCCCCAGTTTGAGGAGCAGTATAACCCCTCCGTGTGGAAGATAGCCGCGAACAATCTGAACTTCCGCAAGGCAATGTTCTATGGTTACGATCGCTATGCCGCCACGATGACGCTTGACGCCTATACCTATAAGGAGAAGTGCATAAACACCTATTCAAGGCCAGGCCTTGTGCAGGTGAACGACGTTGACTATCTGATGATGAGCGGCCTTGACGAATACTCCACCCAAGAGAACCTGTTCAACGCCGACAAGGCCGTTGAATACAAGGCCAAGGCCATGGAAGAGCTTGCCGGTCAGGTAACGTTCCCCATACTTGTGTACATGCCCTATAACGCCAGCAACAACGCCACCACAAAGCGCGTGCAGGTAATAGAGCAGCAGATGGAAGGCGTGCTCGGCGCCGACTTTATAGACATAGTGCTCGTTGGCTATTCCGGCTCCAGCTTCAATGCCGATATCCGCAACGCCGGCAACTGGGCATTCATGGAAGTTGGCTGGGGCCCGGACTATGCAGACCCCATGAGCGGCTTTGACCCCCTGCTCAAGTCCAGCATAGGCTCCCGCTACGGCAGCATATTCATGGCCGAGGACGGCTATGATGCAGAGCTTGGCTACGGCACGTTTGAAAAGATGGCCCTTGAAGCCAACTCCATAACCTCCGACCTCAAGGCTCGTTACGAAGGCTTTGCCGCGGCGGAAAAATACCTGCTCGATCAAGCGATGGTTATCCCATGCTTCCTTTCCGCCGGCGGATATCAGGCCTGCAAGCTCGATCCCTTCTCCGGCATGTGCGGCCAGATGGGCGATTACGGTCTGAGGAAGCTCAAGGGCGCGGTTGTGCTTGAAAAGTCCATGAACTGCGATGAATACGCCGCCGCCAAGGAAAAGTATATTGCGGAGCGTACCGAAGCGCGCCTTGCCGCCGAAAAATAATAAAACAGAAACCTGATTGTTCTCCCCCCCAATAAAGGGAAGGTGCGGACGATTTCGCGCCTTCCCTTGCAAAATCAAAGAAGGATAAGGGTATAACCAATGCTGAAATACATACTAAAACGCTTGCTGCAGTCCGTATTTACCCTTTTTATAATAGCAACTGTAGTGTTTCTGCTCATGCGCCTTATGCCGGAATCCGGCTATTTCGGCGAAGAGTTCGATAAAATGGATCCCGAGCAGATAGAGGCCTCCCTCAAGGCAATGGGCCTGCGCGATCCCATACCCGTTCAGCTAATGCGCTTCTATACGTCCATACTGAAGGGCGATTTCGGCAAATCCATAGTTTTCCGCCCCAATGTGGACGTAATGAAAATAATAAAGCAGAAAGTTCCGTATTCGCTCCCATTCGGCCTTGCTTCGGTTGCAATAGGCTTGGTAGTCGGCATATCAATAGGCGTGCTTATGGCCCGTTTCAAGCATCAGGTGCCGGACATGCTGGGAAACGCATATGTTGTTATAATAAACGCCGTGCCCGCCGCGGTGTACTATCTGTTTATTCAGATATACATATCCGATCTTCTCAAACTGCCCATTCTTTACGATGCCGATAAGCCCGTAAGCTGGATACTGCCGGCCGTAAGCATGTCGCTCAGCGGAATTGCGTATTACGCCATGTGGATGCGGCGCTATATGCTCGACCAAATGACTAAGGATTACATCAGCTTTGCCCGCGCAAAGGGCCTTTCCAACAAAAAGCTGATGGTGCGCCACGTTGTACGAAATGCCTTCGTGCCAATAGCACAGTATCTGCCCGCAAGCGTGCTTATGACAATATCCGGTTCAATATATGTTGAATCGCTGTTTTCCATCCCGGGCATGGGCGGTTTGCTTATAGCTGCCATACAGCGCCAGGATAACCCGCTTGTTCAGGCGCTGGTGCTTATCTATTCAAGCATAGGCATACTGGGCCTGCTGCTTGGCGATCTTCTCATGGCGCTGTGCGATCCGCGCATAAAGCTTGGCGGGAAAGGAGGAGCAAACTGATGAAAAAGGTAACCAAGCTTGAAAAAAGCATAGAGGAGCAGATAGCCCGATACGGCGAAAAGCTGCTTTTTTCCGAAGCCGAATACAACCGCGACAATGCAGAGGACGGCGGCTATTCAAACTATTCATATTGGCGTTCCACATGGAGATCGTTCACCAAGAATAAGGTTGCCATGTTCTTCATGTACCTGCTCATAGCGGTGCTGCTGTTTACCATAATACAGCCCATGCTGCCCAACCAGAAGGACCCCAACGAAATATTCTGGGTCGGTACAGCGCCCGATATGAATCACCGGCCGGATTCCGAATTCTGGTTCGGCACCAATTCAACAGGTCAGGACCTTTGGTCCAGAATATGGCACGGTACGCGCACAAGCCTGCTGATAGGCATTGTTGTTGGCTTCTGCAACGCGTTCATAGGCATACTTATAGGCGCGCTGTGGGGCTATGTCCGCGGCCTTGACAGATTCCTTACGGAGGTTTATAACGTGCTGCACAATATTCCCAACAGTATAGTGCTAATATTGGTGTCCTATATACTCAAGCCTGGCGTAGGAACAATGATATTCGCCATGTGCGTAATGGGCTGGCTGCCCATGTGCCGCTTTGTGCGCAACCAGATAGTTATAATAAGGGACCAGGAATACAATCTTGCTTCCCGCTGCCTCGGCACGCCCACGTTCCGCATGATAACCAAAAACCTGCTGCCATATCTTGTCAGCGTTATAATGCTGCGCATAGCCTTGGCAATTCCCGCCGCCATCGGCAGCGAGGTTTTCCTTACCTATATCGGCCTTGGGCTTCCGGTAAGCATACCGTCGCTCGGCAACCTTATAAACGAAGGCAGAATAGTTATGATGAGCGCCAGCTCGCGCTATCAGATAATATTCCCCTCAATAGTGCTTTCGGCCATAACGATCTCCTTCTATGTAATAGGCAATTCGTTTTCCGATGCTGCCGACCCGAAGAACCATGTATAAGGAGGGATAGAGCATGTCAGTAGATTACAGCGAAAAAATACTTACCGTAAAAGATCTTGAGGTGCAGTTCAACCTTAGGGGACAGGTGCTCACCGCCATACGCGGCATATCGCTCGACATCTATAAAGGTGAAAGCCTTGCAATAGTTGGCGAATCCGGCTCCGGCAAATCCGTGTTTACAAAAACCTTCATGGGAATGCTGGATAAAAACGGCAAGGTAACAAAGGGCGAAATACTTTATAACGGCATGGATCTTGCCAAGTTCGGCAGCGAAAAGGACTGGCTTAAAATAAGGGGCAGGGAGATCGCCATGGTGTTTCAGGACCCCATGACCAGCCTTAACCCGCTCAAAACCGTCGGCAAGCAAATTCAGGAAGCGCTGGAGCTGCATCAAAACCTGCATGGCCGCGCAGCGCGCGAAAGAACAATAGAAATACTTTCGGACGTTGGAATAGCCGAACCCGAAAGGCGATATAAGCAATATCCGCACGAATTCTCCGGCGGAATGCGCCAGCGCGCCGTAATAGCCACGGCAATAGCCTGCAACCCCAACATTCTTATTTGCGACGAGCCCACGACCGCGCTTGACGTTACCATACAGGCGCAGATAATAGAGCTGCTTGAGCAGCTGCAAAAAAAATACCGCCTGACGATAATATATATCACGCACGACCTTGGCGTGGTTGCAAAGGTTGCGGACAGAATAGCCGTTATGTACGCCGGCGATATAATAGAAATCGGCCTTTGCAACGAAATATTCTATAATCCTCAGCATCCTTACACATGGGCGCTGCTTTCAAGTCTGCCGCAGCTGGGCATAAAGGGCGAACCGCTTTATTCAATACACGGCACGCCGCCGAACCTTTTCAAGGAAATAAAGGGCGACGCCTTCGCTCCGCGCAACCCGCGGGCGCTGAACATAGATTATGTTATCCGCCCGCCGTACTTTGAAGTATCCCCCACGCATTATGCAAAAACATGGCTGCTCGATCCCCGCTCGCCCAAAATAGAACCCCCGGCGATAATTCAGCGGCTAAGAGACAGATGGAAGGAGGCCAACCCCAATGTGTGAAACGCGGGAAAAACTGCTTGAGGTCAAAGACCTTCATGTTGAATTCGGCAAAGGCCGCAAAAAGTTCGAGGCCATAAAGGGCGTAAGCTTCGACATATATAAGGGCGAAACATTCGGTCTGGTGGGCGAGTCCGGCTCCGGCAAAACCACCATAGGCCGCGCAATAATCCGCATAAATCCCGTTTCTTCGGGTGAAATACTCTTTAAGGGCAAGCGCATAAGCGGCAAAATAAACAAGGAAACGAACAGGGAAATCGTCAAAAAGATACAGATGATATTTCAGGACCCCATGGCCTCGCTCAACGAGCGCGCAAAGGTGGACTACATCGTTTCGGAAGGGCTGTATAACATAGGCGGCTTCTCTTCGGAGGAGGAAAGGCAGCTGAAGGTCAAGAAGGCCATGCTGGACGTTGGGCTTCCGCCCGAATTTGCAACGCGCTTCCCGCATGAGTTTTCCGGCGGCCAGCGGCAGCGCATAGGCATTGCGCGCGTGCTTGTTATGCATCCGGAGCTGATAATTGCGGATGAGCCGATAAGCGCTCTGGACGTTTCCATAAGGGCGCAGGTGCTCAATCTGCTTTCCGATCTGCAAAAGGAATACGGCCTGACGTATCTTTTTATTGCGCACGATCTTTCCATAATGCGCTTCATAACCAACCGCCTTGCCGTTATACACAAGGGCCGCATAGTGGAGCTTTCAGAAACTGAAAAGCTGTTTGCGCACCCGCTGCATCCATACACAAAATCGCTGCTTTCCGCAATACCCCAGCCCGACCCATTGAGCGAAAAGGGCAAAAAAGCGCTGCCCTACGACCCATCCTGCCATGATTATTCCGTGGACAAACCGGAATGGCTGGAGCTTGAGGACGGCCACTTTGTGCTTGCAAACAATAAAGAAGCCGAGCAATACAGAAAGGAGCTTGCAAACTGAGCATGAAACACATTATTTCAAAATCCTGCGCCGATGCGCAGGCATATATAGTCCCATTCAGAGTCGGCAGCCACCGCGGCGTGAGCATAACGCCGGAGATAGACGCAGCCGTTGATTTGGCCATAAACGGCAGCTTTGGCGGCAATTTGGGCGAAACATACGCAATGACACTCCCCGCGGGAGATAAGCTTACAAGCATAATACTGCTTGGCCTTGGCGCGGACAGGCTGAGCGTGAGGGATATCCACACCAAAGCGGCGCCTGCATTTAAGCAGGCTAAGCAGCTTGGCGCAAAGCACGTTGCCGTAATGCTCGATCAGTTAAGCGAACTGAGCGAATCGGCCGAGCTTTTCGGCGCATTGGCAAGGCTGCCGCAGCTGGTGGGATATACAAACAGCGGGCTTAAATCTAATCCGGAAAATAAAAACTTTGAGCAGGTCGCGTTCGTTACCGCCGCAGACGGCCTTGACGCCGCCCTGAGCGAAGCGGTTGCAACCGCCCGCGGCACGATAATCGCACGCAGGCTATGCAACCTAAGATCAAATGAGCAAACGCCGCAGTCCTTGGCGGAGGATGCAGCCGCACTCGGCAAGGAGTACGGCTTCGATGTGCAGCTGTTCGACAAGGCCGCCATAGAGGAGCTGGGCATGGAAAGCTTCCTTTCCGTGGCCCGCGGCGCGCACAACACCCCGCCTGTGCTTATCGTGATGCGCTATCTTAACGGCGGCGACTCTCCGCGCATCGGCCTTGTGGGCAAGGGCATAGTGTACGACAGCGGCGGTTACAGCATAAAAACCACGCCCGGCATGAAGAACATGTTTGACGATATGGGCGGCGCCGCCGCGGTGATAGGCGCAATGACCGCCGTTGCGGATCAGAAGCTTAAGGCTAACGTGATAGGCGTTATTGCCGCGTGCGAAAACAAGATTGCCGCGGATGCTTACGTCCCCGGGGACATAATAGGCTCCATGAGCGGCAAAACGATAGAGGTCATAAGCGCGGACGCGGAAGGCAGGCTTACCCTTGCGGATGCGGTAACGTATATACAGCGCAAGGAAAGTTGCCGATTCGTTGCCGACATTGCCACCCTTACCGGCAGCGCAAAAACCGCCGTCGGCAAATACAGCGCCGCCGTGCTGACAAATAACGAAGAGCTGTATGCTTCCGCGCGGGAAGCCTCGCGCCTCTCCGCCGAAAAGATATGGCGGCTGGATAACGACCGCGAGATGCTGCCATGCATAAAAACGCCCGTGGCCGATTTGAAAAACGCCGGCAATGCAACGGTTGACGGCGGCGGATGCATGCTGGGCGGAATGTTCGTGGGCGAATTTATAGAAAACAATATCCCCTGGATACATATAGACATGGCGCCCGTAAACTTCCGCACGGAGCCGCCGGCATACTGCGCATACGGCGCAACGGGCTACGGCGCTTCATTGCTGTACCATTTGGTGAAGCAGCTTAAAGGCAACGCATAAGGAGGGCATCAGCATGAAACCGCGTATAGGAATAATGAGCAGGTACCTTGCCAAGGACAACCGTTTTGTTACCAAAGCCGGCTACATTTATGCCATTTCGGCCGTGGGCGGACTTCCCATACAAATACCCATAGCCGATATTGCCGACGTTGATACAATAGCCGGCATGATGGACGGCATAATAATAACCGGCGGCGCGGACGTAACGCCGCTGGTATACGGCGAGCAGCCCGTGCCTGCAATAGGCCCCACCTGCGGCGCAAACGACAGATTTGAAATAGCCCTTATCCATGCCGCGCTTGCAAAGAAAAAGCCCGTGCTCGGCATATGCCGCGGCATACAGGTTATAAACGTTGCCTTCGGCGGCACGCTTTATCAGGATATCCCCAGCCAGATGTCCCGTGATATCTGCCATAATCAGGGCGCCGCCGGAACCGAGCGCACGCACAGCGTGGCCATTGAGCCGGGCAGCTATATGCACGGCATAGCCAAATGCGATACCATGCTTGTCAACAGTTTTCATCATCAGGCGCTCAATACCATAGGCGACGGGCTGAAGGTAAGCGCGCGCGCAATGGACGGCGTTGTCGAGGCCGTTGAAAATGCGGATGGTTCCGTGTTCGCCGTGCAATGGCATCCTGAATTGCTGTATGCCGAAAATCCGGAGCACCGCGCCATATTTGAAACATTCGTAAATAGATGCGCCGCCAAATAGCGCCGCAATATAAACAGGCATTCACGCTAACACTGTTCGCAGGGCCCGCGCCGCATAGTCAGGTACGGGCCTTGCGGCGCTTTTATGCATGCCGCGCTATGTGTTATTAAGCAGCTGCTTTCTCTCTTTCCAGTCCGGCATCATCACTGCAAGGAAATCATAGAATTGCTTTGAATGATCGGGATATATAAGGTGGCACAGCTCGTGCAGCACAACGTATTCAACGGCTCCTCTCGGCGCCGCGAGCAGGCGCTTATTCAGCGTGACTATGCCCTTTTTAACGTGGCATGTGCCCCAGCGCGATTTCATGTCCCTTATGCGCAGCTGCGGCCTTTCAACGCCGTATTTCTCAAACGGAGGATACAATTCGTACAGCATTTCGCCGAATACTGCCCGGCATTGCCCGCTTACGAAGATATCAATCAGGCAGCTTTTTCTGCCTAAATCATTAACATCCTTTACGGATAGGTGAATATATCCGCCTTCGATCGATACGGATTCCTTATCCGAGCGAAATACCCGCAAAACATATTCCTGCCCAAGGAGCGTAATCTTTTCCCCGCTTATGTATTGCTCCGGCCGCTGTTCACGCCGCGCCGCTTTTTTGAATTTATCCTGTGCATTTGCAATAAACGCCGCCTTGTCGCCGACGAACCTGTCAACCTCTTTATCGCTTATAAATTCATTTGCCGAAACGTATATGCTGCCGTCTCTGCGTATTCTCAAATTCATGTTTTTTACCATTTTGCGCTCCAGCGTATATATAAATTCTCTGCCCTGTGCAAAGACCGTTCTTACGGCAATGTTCCTCATGCTAAAAAATCCCCCGTAAACAGGCCGTTTTGACCATATTCTATTTTTTAGTTTAGCACGCGATGCGGCGCATAGCAATCATAAGCAGCTTTTTCTTATGCATAATTTATGCATAAACCATAAACATCCATATTGACATAACCGATACTAAGATGATAATATAGGGAAAAATTCGTATAAGTTGTACGGACAACCGATTATATAGTTGTTGCTAATTGCAGTCAACTGTAGGTTGGATGAATTGAAACATCGGTATCCCGCACAACCTAATAAGCAATAACAATAACGAAAGGGCAAGGCAATGATTCTAATTCAGAACACGGTGAAGCGGGTCACATTCGGCGATAACTCATCATATCAAAACGGGCTGCTTACCGTTTCCAAGGAGGAGCTGTCCGCAGCGGCGCTCAAAAATACCGATGGGAAATATGCCTTTGATATCGACGTGTGCTGCCCCGGCGAAAAAACGCGCATCGTTCACATTACCGATGCCATTAAGCCTTCCTATAAGCCGGATGCGGCCGCTTTCCCCGGCTGGACAGAAGGCGAAAACAAGTGCGGGCAAGGCGAAACCGTTCAGCTTGAAAATCTCTGCCTGCTGCAAACGTTCGCATATCCCGGTATTCAGGAAGGCATAGTAGACATGTCCGGCGAAGGCGCGAAGTATTCGCTATTCTCCAAAAAGATCAATCTGGTAATGTCCGTAAAGCTGCTCGATACGGCTATCGAAAAGCCCGTTTTGGCAAAGGACCTTGTAAGGATGCAGACGCAGGCCGCGGAATACCTTGCATCCATCGCCAAGGATGCCTGCGAAAAGAAGATTGAAATAAACAACCCGCAGCCGTCCTCTCTGCCCCGCGTTGGCTATGCCTATTTTGTGCAGGCGCAGGGACCCCTCCGCAACGTGTTCATGTATGGCAAGGAATGCGTAAACATGAAAGCGACCTATCTTTCCCCCGCGGAGATTATTGACGGCGCGCTCGTAAGCGGCAATTACATAATCGCCTGCCAGAAGAACCCCACCATTTACCATCAGGAAAACCCCGTTATACGCTACGGCATCGCCAATTCCGGCAAGGAGATGGACTTTGTGGGCGCGATATGCGCAACCGAAAGCAATCTGCTGGACGGCAAGCGCGAATCCGCCGCCAGCATAACCCAAAAGGCGCTTGAGCTGCACTGCGACGGCATGATAATCACGCAGGAAGGCGGAGGCCACGCCGACGTTGATTTGATATTCACCAACGATGCCCTGACCGACGCGGGCATACGCACCGTTGTTATAGCCAACGAGATAGCCGGCCCGGACGGAATACTTCCCCCGCTGGTTTCCTTCTCCTCCAAGGTGGATGCAACCATATCCACCGGCAATAACGACCAAGTGATAGAGCTTGACGCAATGGATAAGTCCATCGGCGGCGACGCCATTTCAAACGGCGCGCATAACGCCACGGACAGCTTCAAAACGCCTTTGGGCATTATGTACACGGCCACCAATCAGCTGGGCGTAAGCAACATGACCACAAAGGCCTATTAAGGAGACGAGCATGGCAAAATACAGAGTTGTTCACTATATAAACCAGTTTTATGCGGGCATAGGCGGCGAGGAGCAGGCGGATACCGGACTGTTCTGCGAAGAAGGCCCCAAGGGACCGGGCATGGCGTTCAAAGGCGCGCTCGGCCCAGATTTTGAAATTGTTGCGACGATTTACTGTGGCGATAACTATGCCGTTGACCATACCGAGCAGGTGATGCCTCAAATCATCGAAACCATCCGCAAATATAATCCGGATCTGGTCATCGCGGGTCCAGCGTTCAATGCCGGGCGTTACGGCCCCATGTGCGGCGCGGTAGCCAAGGCCGCGAATGAGGCGGGCTTCCTTTCCGTGACCGGAATGTATGAAGAAAACCCGGGCGTGGAAATGTACAGCAAGTATACCTACATCGTAAAAACCGCCAATTCCGCCGCAGGCATGCGCAAGGCCGTCCCCGCAATGGCGGCGCTTTGCAAAAAGCTTGTGGCCGGCGAAGAAGTAAGCCCCGATGCGGACGGCTACTTCAAGCGCGGCAAGAAGAACGTTTTTGTTGATAAAAACGGCGCACAGCGCGCCTTTGAAATGCTTATGGCCAAGCTGAAGGGCGAGCCTGTTGTTCAGGAAATAGAAATGCCGCCCTTTGAAGCGGTTGAGCCGGCGGCGCCCATAAAAGACATGAAACATGCCAAGCTTGCGCTTGTGACGGACGCGGGCCTTACGGACAAAACAAATAGCTTCCGTTTGGAATCCTCCCGCGCGTCCAAGTACGTTGCCCTTAGCATCGCCGGAATGGACAGCCTTTCCGCCGACGATTTCAGCGCCAACCATGGCGGCTACGACAACACGCAGGCCAACCGAAACCCCAATGTTATAGTCCCGCTGGATGTCGTTCGTTCCTTCCAGAAGGCCGGTGCCTTTGCCGAGTTGGAAGATACTATCTATTCCACGACCGGCAACGGCACCAGCCTGAAAAATGCCCAGTCCTTCGGCGCAGAGATCGCCAACCGACTGCTGGCAGCGCATGTGAACGGCGTGATACTTACATCGACCTGAGGAACCAGCACGCGTTGCGGTGCAATGCTCGTAAAAGAAATTGAACGTGTTGGTATCCCCGCGGTGCAGATATGCACCATACTGCCGATTGCGCAAACAGTCGGCGCGAACAGAATAGTGCGCGCAATAGCCATTCCAACGCCCGTCGGCGCGCCCAACCTTCCCGCGGAGGAAGAGAAAGCTTTGCGCGAATCGATCGTTTCCAAAGCCATACGCGCCCTTGAGACCGAAGTCAACGGCCAGCTTACGATCGAATAAAGCAAACGGTTACAGATTATTTTGTGTGCTATGAGCCTGATGGCACGATTTTATAAAAAAATAGGAGGTCACATATGAACAAAAAATCAGTAGCAAAACTTCTGTCCGGTCCGGTTCTGTTTGCGCTTTGCATGCTGCTTATACCGGAAAGCGTTCTGCCGTTTGCCGTTCGCGGAACGCTGGGCCTGTTCCTTTGGATGTCCGCGTGGTGGATAACCATTCCCGTGGGCGTGGCAGTTACGGCGTTCCTTCCGATAGTCGTCTGCTCCATATTCGGCATTGTTCCCGTTAAAGAAGTTATCCCTCAGTATTTTACCGATCTGGTAGTATTGCTTCTCGGCGCGGATATCCTTACCAAGTCCTGGGAAACCACCGGACTCAATAAGAGGATCGCGCTGTTCGTGCTCCGTTTGGTCGGCCCTTCGATGAAGTCACAGCTTATCATGTGGTTCGTCGGCTCCACCATAATGAGCATTTTCCTGCCCAACGTTGTTGTTGCAGCATGCCTTATGCCTATCGCAATTTCCATGCTGAACGCCGTTGGCAATAATGACGCTTCCAAATCTACCGCCGCGGCCAACATTTTCCTGGCTGTTGCATGGGGCTCGGGTCTTGGCGGCTTTGGTTCTCCGCTCGGCGGCGGCATGAATCTGATTATAATCAATCAGGTTCAGGAACTTACCGGTCAGGAATTCATGTACACCACTTGGGTAAAGCTGATGCTCCCCATCCTGATCGTTTTGACTATAGTAGATGTTATCTACATGTGCCTGATGAAGTCCGATATGAAGTCCCTGCCCGGCGCAAAGGATTACTTCGTTGAAGAATACAGGAAGCTGGGCAAGATGAGCAAAGAGGAAACCCTCTCCCTCTGGCTCTTCGTTATCCCCGTCGTATTGGCCTTCACCCGCGAACTCTGGAAGGGCATAATACCCGCATGGACCGCGTCCTATGTATTTCTGCCCTTCGCCGTACTTTCCTTCTGCCTGCCCGGCTCCTGCAACGGCAGACTCATCACCTGGAAATGGGCGCAGCCCAAAATCTCCTGGGGTCTGTTCTACACCCTCGCCGGCGGTCTTGCGCTGGGCAAGGTAGTTGTTTCCTCCGGCTCCTCCGCCATGATAGCCGAATTTGTGCAGAATTCCGGCATAACCAGCACGTCCGTACTGTGCATACTGTTCATAATACTCGGTTCCGTACTGGCGAACATCTCCTCCAACAATTCCGCCTGCGCGATAGTTACCCCGCTGGTAGTTTCCGTAATGTCCGCGCTTGGTGAAAACCCCATACCGTATCTGTTCATGGCGGCCGTAGGCGGCAACCTTGCGTATCTGCTGCCCAGCGCCACCAGGGCCGTTGCGGTAGATGCCGGCGTTGAGCCTTCCTACATGCTCAAGAAGGGCGCCCTTATCAACATTATAACCCTTGTGGTTGCCTGCGTGTGCGCGCTGATCTGCCTGAAGATCCCCATGTACATCAACTGGTAACCCCGTCATCAGGCTACATTTCATAAAGGAATAGGTATCGGACAGAGTAAAATCTGCTCGATACCTCCTTTTGCTACTGAATAGTATATTTGAGGAGGCAATATGTTCCTGCTGTTTTTACTCATTCCGTTGCTGGCGTCCACCATAGGCTCCATCGTGGGTGCCGGAGGCGGCGTTATAATAAAGCCGGTGCTCGATATGCTCGGCGTGATGCCGGTCAAAACGCTCAGCTTCTGCTCCGGCTGCGCGGTGCTTTCCATGTCCGTAGCGTCGCTCATCCGCGGCCGCAACGACGACGTTAAGCTTGACCTGAAGGTTAGCACCTCCCTTGCCACCGGCGCGGTGTTCGGCGGCATCATCGGCAAGGACCTTCTTGAGCTTACGGCGAACGCATTTGAAACCGAGTCCATGCTCGGCGCAATGCAGTCTATACTGCTCGCCGTAACAATGGTCATTGTTATCATATATATATGTATAAAGTCCAAAGTGCGCTCCATGAACATAAAGAACGCGCTTGTGAGCGTGGTGATAGGTTTGCTGCTCGGTGCAATATCAAGCTATGTCGGCATAGGCGGCGGCCCGCTCAACGTTGCGGTTCTGTTGTTTTTCTTTGGCATGGATGCCAAAACCGCGGCTAAAAATTCCATATTCATAATAGTATTCTCCCAGCTTGCAAGCATTTTCATGTGCCTGTTCACCCACACGGTGCCGGAGTTTTCGTGGTTCTATCTTATACTCATGTCCGTCGGCGGCATACTGGGCGCAATGTTGGGCAACTGGATATCCAAACGCATAGATAACCGCGCCGTAGAGTTCCTGCTCAAGCTGCTAACTTTATTTGTGGCGATTATTTCCGTTATAAACGCCATAAACTATTTGAACTGACAGCTTGCAAATTTAATAAGGAATGTATAGAATATACTTAAAGTGTTTTTACAGGATATGCCAGCGTATCCTGCAAACCTACATCATTCGCTTTGAGGTATTACTATGCAGCTTAACCATTCCAGCCCCACGCCGCTGTACTATCAGCTGCGCCAGATGATACGCAACAATATTGTGGACGGCGTTTGGCAGGACGGCATGATGCTCCCTTCCGAAACGCAGCTTGCAACCGAGCTGAAGCTGAGCCGTCAAACGGTGAAGCAGGCTTACGATGGGCTGGTGCAGGAAGGCCTTGTCAGCCGGAAGCGCGGCAAGGGCACCTATGTAACATATAGGCAGGCCGAGTTCAACATTATGCAGGAGCCGAACTTCTATCAGCAGATGGATGACGAACGGGCGGTCCAGCTTGCAAAAACAATAGAGAAAGGCTTTGTAAAGGCGGATGCGCACGTTGCCAAGCGGCTGCGGCTGCAGGTTGGCGATGATGTTGCCTGTATCAAGCGCGTCCGTTACATTAATGACCTTGCAAGCATAATTCAAACCGTTTATATAAAAAAGGAATATATGGGTGAACTGCTGGATATTGACTCATCTGCCATTTCGTGGCACAAATATGTTGAGGATTATAACCATATTTATCTCAACCTGTTTGAAATGATAATCAATGCCATAGATCTGGACCCCTATGAGTGCGATCTGCTTGAAGTTGGGCACAGCACGCCGGGCTTCAGGTTCATGACAACGTATTGGCACGATGACGACCCGATCGTTTATAACGACCGCGTTTTCCGCGGGGATGCCGTGCACCTTGCACTGCGCTTCAGCTACGATAGGGAGAACAACACCACCAAGTATAACGAGTTCGGCATACTTCGCCAAACGGATGACGATTAACGGTATATTATAATGAAGGCGGCTGCGCAAACAGTCGCTTTTTGCGTATTCTGCATATTGGATCCCCATTCAGAAAAGAATATAATACGCATATAAAAATCGATATATCTTCGCCGTAAAGCGGCGGGGAAATAATTGACAGGAGGATGCATTATGCTGCAAGGAAAAACCGCCATCGTTACCGGCGGCACAAGGGGTATCGGTCTTGCGATAGTAAGGACGTTTTTGAAAAACGGCTCGAACGTGGCGCTGTTCGGCAGCCGCAGCGAAACGGTTGACAAGGCGCTGAAGGGGCTGAAAGAAGAAAACCCGAACTGGCCCGTTATAGGCATGGCGCCGGACATTGCCAAATACGATGAAATGAAAGCCGCCGTGGACGAAGTCGTCGCCAAATTCGGCGCGCTGGACATAATGGTAAACAACGCCGGCATTTCCGCGCGGGAGCCGCTTTGCGATTATACGCCGGAAAGCTTTCAACGCATAATGGATCTTAACGTTACCGCCGTGTTCAATGGCTGCAAGGCAGCCGAAACCGTTATGAAGGGCCGCGGCGGCAGCATAATAAACACCAGCTCCATGGTAAGCCTTTACAGTCAGCCCAGCGGCGTTGGCTACCCCACCAGCAAATTTGCCGTAAACGGCATGACAAGGAGCCTTGCGCGCGAGCTTGGGCGCGAAGGCATACGCGTGAACGCGATCGCCCCGGGCGTTACCCACACGGACATGGTGGCCGCGCTTCCGCCGGAGCTTGTGCAGCGCATATCCGCGCCAATACCGCTCGGCCGCGTGGGCGAACCGGAGGAGGTTGCAAACGTGTTCCTGTTCCTTGCAAGCGACCTTGCCAGCTACGTCACCGGCGCGATAATAAGCGTTGACGGTGCGGCGCAGACCTGATAAAGCCAAAACCCAACCGGCCCTCCGCTTCCGCACATTGCCAAGCAGAGGGCCTTTTATAGTTCATCCAAAATTTTGAAAATCTTTCTGCCGATTCGCTCTATCTGTCTCTTTTTGCGCAGAAGCTTGCTTGTGCAGCATATATGTGCGGAATGAGTATGCCGTGCGGCAATTTTTTCCAGTTCGGCTTGTACCTTAATATATTGTCTGTATTCGGGTAAACGCATTATAAACAGCAACTTTTCAGCGGAATATCCTTCAAACGGGTACTGCACGCCAAGCCATAAGCTATTTCCCATTGCCAACATCTTCCATAATAGATGCATTTTATATATTATAGCTGATATATAGCTTTGATAGCAACACCTACAATATAATTATAGGAGGTGCTGCATATGGCAAACGGTGAATACGGCGATATCGGCCTGCGTGTGCGGCAGCGCCGCGAAGAACTTGGCCTCACCCGTGAGAAAATGGCGGAGCGGGCAGGTTTGTCCGTTCAGTTTATGGCTTCCGTTGAACTTGGCAAGCAGAGCATGACCACGGACAGCCTTAAAAAAGTATGCCGTGCGCTGTGCGTAAGCGCCGATTATATCGTGTTCGGTACCCGGCCCGGCTATTCAGAACATGACCTTAACGCCGCCGTGGAGCCGCTCAGCGCGGAACAGCGCGCCTATGCGGAACAAATGCTGCGCACATTTGTTCAGGCCATACAGTCCCAAAGGTAACATATTCCATCCGTTCCAGCATTGCATTTTTTGCCCATTCTGTAAACAAAACCGCTATATTCTTGCACAATTCACATAATTAGACTACAATATAAGATGATATTTTATGCCTGAACGGGCAGAAAGAGGAAAAATGGCAAACGATAAGTATTCCGGAAGCTATAACGCAGGCCCCCAGCTCCCGTCATATATGAAAAAGAACACGACTGCCGCCAAGCGCACAGCGGCGCAGGGCACGGCCACGCGAAGCACGGCATCAGCGGCGCGCACCTCCGCCGCGGCAAAGCGCACAACCGCGGCGCATACCACCGCGACCCGCAGCACCGCGACCCGCAGCACGGCAAGCCGTTCTTCCGCAAGGAGCAGCACGGCGCACAGCGCCGCAGCACGCAGCTCTGCAACGCGCAGCACAGCAGCGCACAGCACCGCAGCCAAGGCGAATACCCGGCACGCGGCGAATCAAGTGCAGCATAAGAAGCGCAAAAGGAAAAAGTCCGGCAGCGGCGCGCTCAAATGGATCGCCCTGGCAGCGGCGGCGCTTATATGCGTAATAATAATAGTGTCCATAGCAAACAGCGGCGGCGCGGACGCCGTTGCGGACATGGATAAGCTGATGCAGACCGGCAAGCGGTTCAAGGCGGGCGTTAAGCTGATAGGCGTGGACGTGAGCGGCATGACGCCGGAGGAGGCGACAGGCCTTGTTAAGAACGCAGCCGAAAAGAAGCTGAAAACCGTTGCCGTCACCATAAGCAGCGGTGAAAACAGCTGGACGCTCGATTCCGACGCGATGGGCATGGGGTACGACATTGCGGACGCCTTGGCGGACGGGCTGAACTTCGGCCGCGGGGAGGACGACAACACCGTTGTTATAACCGGCGGGGGCATTGGCGAGTTCGATGCAAAGTATACATGGGACAGGGGAAAGATAATATCCGCCCTTGCCGCAATGAGTCAAAGCATAAACACGGAAGCTACCGCCGCATACGCGGAGCCTGTAACGGACTGGACGCAGGAGGAACGCTTTATTTACCATGCCGGCGAAGAAGGCATTACCCTTAATGAAGAAGCCACGGCCGATGCAATAGAGAAAGCCCTTGAGCAAGGCGAGTTTGTATGCACCGTTGAGGCCACGGTAAACGCCGTGCTGCCCGGCGGCAATATAGACGACCTTAAAGCCGCAACGTCATTTATCGCCAGCTATACCACCAAATTTTCCGCCCGCAGGGACGACGAGGTAAAGCAGAACCGCAAGTTCAATATACAGAAGGCGGCGGACATAATAAACGGCAACACCATCCAGCCCGGCGAGGAATGGAGCTTCAATACGGTTGTAGGCCCGCGCACATACGAGCTCGGCTGGAAGGGCGCAAACGGCATAAGCGGCGGCAAGGAATACACCATTCAGGCCGGCGGCGGCATATGCCAGGTATCCACAACGCTTTATAACGCGCTGCTTTGCGCCAACATGGAAATTGTTGACCGCCGTGCGCATACAATACCTTCGGACTACGTTCCCGTAGGGCTTGACGCAACGGTGGATACCCGCGGCATAGACTTCGTTTGGAAGAACAATACGGATATGCCCGCGTATATATTCGCCAAGGTGGAAAACGTGGAAGGCAGCTCCAGCCGCCATACCATAACCGTTTACGTTTACGGCAAACCGCTCCCCGAGGGCGTAACATATCAATCAAGGAACGAGATAATAGAGGAACGTTCCCGCCAGGACGAGGCAATATACACAAACGACGCTTCCATACCCACGGGCTATCAGCTTGAGCGCGTGCAGGGGCATAAGTATTACGTTGCCGAGGCGTATCAGGACAAGTATGTGGACGGCAAGCTGGCCGAAAGCAAGCTGCTCTATACCGATAAATATAAGGGCAACCCTCCGGAGGTTTCCATAGGCACCGGCGCGCCGCTCGCATCCGGACAAACGCCCGATCCTGCATGGCAGCCCTACGGCACGGCGCTCGAGGACGCGAATTGACAAATTTCCGCGGCATTACCTGCCATTTGCTTGACAAAGGGGTGTGCAGCGGGGATAATAAAGCAAACAGAAAATAATATCAGGAGGACAAAATTATGGGCATAATCAAGGCCTTGACCGGCGCAATAGGCGGCGGTTTGGCGGATAGCTGGCTTGAGGTTATCGAGTCCGCTCCCATGGGAGACAACACCGTTTTCACCCGCGGCATAAAGGTGCGCAAGGGCGACAGCCGCAACCAGAACACCAAGGGCACAGCGGATACCGTGTCCAACGGCTCCATAATCCATGTTTACGATAACCAGTTCATGATGCTGGTTGACGGCGGCAAGGTAGTGGACTATACTGCGGAGCCCGGCTACTTCAAGGTTGATAATTCTTCCATGCCAAGCCTTTTCGGCGGCCAGTTCGGCGATTCTCTGAAGGAGACCTTCAGCCGCATCAAGTACGGCGGAACGCCTTCCTCCAGCCAAAAGGTATTCTTCATCAATCTTCAGGAGATAAAGGGCATTAAGTTCGGCACGCGCACCCCCATCAACTATTTCGACTGCTTCTATAATTCGGAGCTGTTCCTGCGCGCGCACGGCACCTATTCCATAAAGGTCACGGAGCCGCTCAAATTCTATGCCGAGGCCATTCCCCGCAACGCGGAGAGCGTGGACATAAACGACATAAACGAGCAGTACCTTAACGAGTTCCTCGAGGCCCTTCAGGCCGCCATCAACCAGATGAGCGCCGACGGCACGCGCATAAGCTTCGTAACCAGCAAGGCGCGCGAGCTTTCCAAGTACATGGCGAACGTGCTGGACGAGGAATGGAACCAGAACCGCGGCATGCAGGTGCAGTCCGTGGGCATAGGCTCCCTGTCCTATGACGAGGAAAGCCAGAAGCTCATCAACATGCGCAATCAGGGCGCAATGCTTTCCGATCCCAGCGTGCGCGAGGGCTACGTTCAGGGCGCAATAGCGCGCGGCGTGGAAGCCGCCGGCAGCAACACCGCGGGCGCGGGCGCAGCGTTCATGGGCGTTGGCCTTGGCATGAATGCCGCGGGCAACATGGCGGGCGCGTTCTCCGCCTCCAACCAGCAGCAGATGCAGTATCAGCAGGCTCAGCAGCAGCAGGCCCAACAGCAGCAGGCTCAGCAGGGCGGCTGGAAATGCTCCTGCGGCGCCACCAACGGCGACAATATGGCCTTCTGCCCCGGCTGCGGCAGCAAGAAGCCCGCTCCCAAGCCCGCCGAGGGCGGCTGGACGTGCTCCTGTGGCGCGACCAACGGCGCGAACATGGCCTTCTGCCCCAACTGCGGCAGCAAAAAGCCCGCCGAAGCGGCCGCCAAGTCCGCCTTCTGCCCCAACTGCGGCGCAAAGCTTGCGGACGGCGCAAAATTCTGCGTGGAATGCGGCACAAAGCTCGGCTAAATCAATCAGCACGCATGGGGACGGCCTCGCGCCGTCCCCTTTTCCGTTTTCCGCAATAAAATTGCATATCCGCAAAAAAACTCTTTACAAACCCGCCCGCATACGCTATAATACATCTTGCGCAACGGAAAGCGCAGCAAATATGGGGCTTTAGCGAAGTTGGCTATCGCGCTACACTGGCAGTGTAGAGATCACCGGTTCGAATCCGGTAAGCTCCACCATACTTGAGAAATCCGAACTTGATTCCGATAGGGAATGGGTTCGGATTTGTTGTTTATATGGAAGATGTTGTTGGGTAGGGTGTTGACGAGATTGTAGACATGGTTTGTTGTGCTTTGCTAAGGTTGATTACAAGTTCATCCTGGCAAAATAAAGCAAACCATGTCGATTTTTGTTTGTGCAACTTATCGCACATTATTCATGTTTTTATTTATGCTCTCTTTTTCCGCGGTTCCTTCTCCCCAGATCTCCCGCCCCAAACTCACCCTATTATTGCCTCTCCCATACCAAGCATCTTCTTTACCGTTCCACCCTCCCATCCCGGACCATACGCCCCATAATTTGCGCAATAGAACGAACATAAAAACGAGGTGCAGTTCAAGCCTGTCAACTTTTTCTATTGGTAAAAATTACCAACACCCAAAACGCATGGTAAAGATTGACAAACGAGGGATGGGGTGATAATGTCAAAGAAAAGAATAAACAGGTTCCATGTTCCGCCCGAAGGTGGGCGGCTAAGAGGGAAGCCGGGTGAGAACCCCGCACGGACGCGCCGCTGTAAAGGCCGAGCCGGCTGCATATGCCACTGAAGCGATTTGGGAAGGCGCGGCCGGCGCACGAGGCCTGAGTCAGAAGACCTGCACGGAACAGGCTTCGCCACGCGAACTGGCACAGAGAAGCGCCCGCGGACCCTGCATGGGAGCGGGGCGTTTTTCATATATAAATTTACTGCCGTATGCATGGAAGGCCGCAGATCATCCGCACGAAATATCGCGCTGCGGGGATGGAGAAGGGGCCCATATGCAGCGGAACATCACACGCAAAAGCATAAACGAATACAAACAATATCTGTTTGCGGCGGAAAAGGCAAAGGCAACCGTAACTAAATATATAAATGAAGCTGAACGGCTGGCGGAGTATCTGAATGGCAATCCGCTCAACAAACGCGCATTGCTTGAATACCG